>ERZ824488.42-NODE-42-length-154746-cov-180.789141_pt1 | contig 154746 bp, 165 predicted proteins | sample MGYA00519936_ERZ824488 | MGnify/ENA primary metagenome ERZ824488 (study PRJEB31778, sample SAMEA3449153) | human gut metagenome | biome: human gut; feature: human-associated habitat; material: faeces | place: United Kingdom | collected 2010/2012 ...
CCCGACTGCTGCCTCCCGTAGGAGTCTGGGCCGTATCTCAGTCCCAATGTGGCCGAAGAGCCTCTCAGCCCGGCTACTGATCGTTGCCTTGGTATGCCGTTACCACACCAACTAGCTAATCAGCCGCAAGCTCATCTATTAGCGGATTGCTCCTTTTCTTGCTGTACCATGCGGTACTACAAGCTTATGCGGTATTAGCAATGATTTCTCATTGTTATTCCCCTCTAATAGGTAGATTGCTTACGTGTTACTCACCAGTCCGCCACTAAAGCCATTGTTACAAAACTTCAATCAGATAAATCTTCATTCCATTTCGTAACGACTTCCGTTCGACTTGCATGTCTTATGTGCGCCGCCAGCGTTTATCCTGAGCCAGGATCAAACTCTCTAATTAATGGTATATATATTTCTCATTTCCATGAGTCTTACATATCGTTTTTTAGAGTTCTTAACTCATTTTAAATCTAGCGTTTTTTTGCTTGGTTTTCTCCAATTTCTTTTTTGAGTACGAATACTTCAAAGTATTCTTCTTAAAGGAATTTATTGTTTATTTTTCAATGTACTTCCGTTCTCTTTTTTAGAGAACGTTCATTATTATACTACCGAAGTTTTTAAATGTCAACACTTTTTTAAAACTTTTTTTATTTTTTTAAAAGTATTTTTGAGTACAAAAAAAATTAGCAATTATTTCTTCTTTACTGCTTATTTTTTATGCCCAAAATATTACTAATTTTATACTTTTAAATAAGTTATATAAAATATGTCTTCATATTTACTTGGTACTTTTTTATGATACCATTTTTATTATTGTTTGTCAACATAAATTTATAAAATATTTTACTTTTTTTCTCTTATTAAAATTATAGGTGTTAATTCCTTTCCTTGTCCAGATGGATTATCTCTTATTAGTCCTTTTAATTCCTCATCGCTTAACTTTATATCTGATGAATGTCCTAATACTTCTTGTCCTAAATCATTAGCGTCAACTATCATACAACTCATACCTAGTTTCTCTTTTATTTCATCACATACTTTGCTAGGGTTTTCTGGAATTTTTATTCCTATATCTCCATACTCTTTCCAAACGTGATCATAAAATCCGTCTAAGCCACTTACTTCTTGTCCAACTATTTCGTAAAATACTCCTTTTTTACCAAATAACTTTGTAACTGCACTAGCTATACTAGCCCATAAAACTTTTAGTAACCCTACTGTATCTATTGCATATTGCATTTTTATTGTTTCTCCTACTCCAACACCAGTATCTGGATGTGAAGCAAACTTTGATAAGAATTTCGCCCAAAATCCTATTTTTACATCTTCTCTTTTTACTATTCTGTTTTGGCATAGAGCAATTATTTTTTCACTACTAGAAACTATATCTCCCTCTTCGTATATTGGGCTTACATATTCTTTAAATATATCTATATAATTTTCCCCTTGTTTTACAAACCTTGTTTTTATTGCATGTCTTAAATATGTTTTGCCATTAACTTCAATTTCTACGTTTTTCCCTTCATTTGCGAAAAATTCCATATTAGTCCCACCTTTTTTATTAAATTACGAAATTATTATAATTCATTTTATTTATTTTAGCAATAATTATTAAATAAATTGTAATTTGTTCTTATCATTTTCCAGTATGTATTGAATATACTTATTATATATTTATATATGTAGGAGATTTTTATGGGATCAAAAGGACTAGATTTTAAACATAAAGAAGTTGTTAATATTGTGGATGGCAAAAGACTTGGGTTTGTTCAAGATGTAACAGCCGATTTAGAAAGTGGAGTAATTACTTCAATTATTGTGCCTGGAAATTCTAAATTGCTTAATCTATTTGCAGGGAATAATGATATTGTAATTCCATGGCAAGATATTAAATGCATTGGTGAAGATATTATATTAGTAGAAATAAATAAGGAATACTCTTAAAAGCATTCCTTATTTATACATCTTTTTTATTCTTTCTATTGCACTTTTTTCTAACCTAGACACTTGTGCTTGCGATATTCCAATTTCTTCTGCTACTTCCATTTGTGTTCTTCCATCAAAAAACCTCTTTGAAATTATTGTTTTTTCCCTTTTATTTAGTTTCTTCATTGCTTCTGCGACCGTTATATTTTCTGCCCATAATTCATCCGTATTTTTTGAATCTTTTACCTGATCCATTATATATATGCTTTCGCTTCCTTCATTATATACTGGCTCTTGAAGTGAAACCGGATCTTGGATAGCATCTAGGCTCATTACCACTTCTTCTTTTGTTACTCCCAATTCTTTTGCTATTTCTTCCACTGTTGGCTCATTTTGTTTTTCTTTTATTATCTTTTCTTTTGCTTGAAGTGCCCTGTATGCTAAATCTCTAACAGACCTACTTACCCTTATTGGATTGTTGTCTCTTAAATATCTTCTTATTTCTCCTATTATCATGGGAACTGCATATGTGCTAAATTGTACATTCAATGAAACATCAAAATTATCAATTGCTTTTATTAATCCGAACACATCCTATTTGAAATAAATCATCTGCTTGTTCTCCTCTTCCTCCAAATCTTTGTACCACACTTAACACTAATCTTAAATTTCCATTTATGAATTTTTCCCTTGCTATCTCGTCTCCATTTTTTATTTTGATTAATAGTTCTTGTTTTTCTTCATTTGATAGTACAGGTAATTTTGCCGTATCTACTGATGCAATCTCTACCTTATTTATCAAATTAAAAAACCTCCTTTTAGAAATAATTTCTAATCTAATTATTTCCAAAAGTTTTGTTTTTTATTCTACGCATATATATTCTTTTATATTTTCAAACTTTGAGTCTCCTATTCCAGATACATTTTTTATATCTTCTATATTTTTAAATTTTCCATGTTCATTTCTGTAAGTGATTATTTTTAATGCTGTCGATGGTCCTATTCCTGGGAGTGTCTCTATTTCAGTTTGTGCTGCTTTATTTATATTTATTTTTTCTTCCTTTGATTTGTTTCCTTCTATTATAATATTATCTCCCGCTTTTTCTTCTACCACTATTATCTCTTCATCTTTTTCATTTATATTTGGTATTTTCACCTTTTGTCCATCACTTAAGCTATATGCTAAATTTACATTTGATAAATCAGCTTCTTCAGTTGTTCCTCCCGCTTCTTCTATTGCATCCGAAATCCTTGCTCCTTTTTCTAATTTTATAACGCCTTCTTCTTCTACTTCTCCTGTAATGTGTATTACTATTTTATTTTCTATAATATTATCATCTACCTCCTGGTCTTCTTCTATTATATTAGATATTTTTTCTATATCAGAATAATCATATTTTTCCGTTTTACTAATAATATAATATCCTATAACTATACACATTATAATTATTAAAACCACTACTATTATTTTTTGTTTTTTATTTAATATTTCCATAAAAAAACCTCCTTAAATATATTGTTTTTTATTATTTTTTAATATATGATATTTATATAATTTATATTGGGGGAATAAAGGTATGCAAACAAATTTAATAAAAAAATCTATACTTTGTATAATTCTTTTTTCTTTGATAAGTACATTGTTTTTGCCAAGTGTTTTGGCTGCGGATGACGAGAATTTTACTATTGATTCTCCTGCCGGAATATTAATGGATTTATCTTCAGGGAAAATTTTGTACGAAAAAAATATGGATGAAAAAAGATATCCTGCAAGTTTAACAAAAGTTTTAACAGCTATTGTTGTTTTGGAAAACTGTAAATTGGATGATATTGCTACAGTTAGTTATGACTCTGTTATGACTCTTAGCTCTCGGATATGTTACAGCAAATTTACAAGTTGGTGAAGAATTAACAGTCGAGCAATTACTATATGTTCTTATGGTAGGTTCTTCAAATGATGCTGCAATTGTTCTTGCCGAACATGTTGCCGGTTCTCAAGAAGAGTTTTCTAACTTAATGAATAAAAAAGCCCAAGAACTTGGATGTACAAATTCACATTTTATTAATCCAAATGGTGTACACAATGAAAATCATTATTCTACAGCTCACGATTTAGCTATAATTGCAAAATATGCTATGCAAAATGACGAGTTTAGAAAACTAGTTTCTACAACTTCTTACAAATTACCAGCAACAGCTAAGTATGAACGTGAAGATAGATTATTTACTACAACTAACAGTTTGCTAATTGTAAATAACAATGATAGAGCTGATAATTATTATTATAAATATGCAACTGGAATCAAAACAGGTTTTACTACTCCTGCTGGCAATTGTTTAATTGCTTCTAGCAACAAAGATGGGTTTGAACTACTAACAGTTGTATTAGGAAGTGGACAAACATCACAAGGACTAAGTCAAAGATACCTTGATACAATTTCTATGTTTAACTATGGTTATTCTAATTACTTTATGAGAGGTGTAGCAAAAGAAGGTTCAATTGTTCAAACAACAGTAATAAATAATGCTACTAAAGATACTAAAAAATTAGATTTAGCTTTATCAAAAGATGTTACGGTTCTTATTAAAACTGAAGATAAAAACACTAATTTGCTTCCAACAGTTACTTTAAATGAAAATCTTAAAGCTCCTATAAAAAAAGGAGATGTTGTTGGTCATGTTAAATATGAAGTTGAGGGGATAACTTATGAAGCTGATTTATTAGCTAATTCTGATGTAAAACCATCTAGAGTATTTATTAAAATTTTGATATTTGTTATTATTTTAGTTTTTGCTTTCTTGTATTTAAAAGCAAAGCAGAATCAAAAGAAAAAAAGAAAGGTAAAATATTATAAAGGGAGATAATTAATTTATCCCCCTTTTTTTATACAATTAGAACAAATGTGAATTTAAAAATTGCTTTGTTCTTTTATTAATTTGCTGTATTTGTGATAGTGTTTTGTTCTTGGTTGCTTTCCACATTTCTAAATAATCTGTCTACAACTTCTTTTGTTTCTTCTTTATCATTTAAGAAAAACCATATTCCATTTAGCATTTTTGACTCTCCTGGTAGCTGTTCTGCTTGTATACTATCTACATCAAGATTTACTATATAAGGAATATAATCTTTTAAGTTTGAAAATTCCATGTTGGTTTGAACATAGTCTTTTGCTAGATCCATAATCTTTCCTATTTCTTTTATGTTTTTAAATTGTATTGTTTGTTTTAATACTGTTTTTATTAACTCTCTTTGTGTTTTCATCCTTCCATAGTCTTCTATTCCATACTTGTATGAATATGTAGAACCATCATTATTGTGTCTAAATCTTACCACTTGTTCAACTTTGTCTCCATTTAATTTTTGTAACCCCTCTTTTAAATGAATATGTAAGTCTTGTGTCTCATCATCATAGTCCATATCTATAGGAACATTGAACTCTACATCTCCAACTATATTTACCAATTCTTTTAAAGCCTTTGTGTCTATTAATATGTAATACTTTAAGTTAAGTCCTGTAACCTTGTTTATTGCTTCTATTGTTTTTTCTGGTGTTGAACCATTTGAATAGAAAGAATTTAATTTGTTTCCTGGTCTTGCTTTTTTTGTGTTATCACCTATAAATGTATCTCTTGGTATTGACAACATTGATGCTTTTTGTGTTTTAGGGTCATATGAACACGCAATCATTGTATCAGAAGATCCTGTACTTTCGCCCATTACTAATACTTCTAATTTGTCAAGATTTTTTAATGTTTCCTTATTATGTCCAAATAAAGCTGCTAACCAATTACCATCTAAGTCATAAACTTTTTTTGCAAATATTCCTCCGCATATTCCTAAAACGATTAATATTATTATAAATATTTTTAATCCTGTATGTTTTTTCTTTTTATTTGTTTTTCTTTGTTTTACATCCACTTCTTCTTTTACTTTTTCATTTGTTTTATCGTGTTTTCCCACTTTATGATCACTCCTAAAATAAATAATAACTTATGTACTAGTATAACAAAAGCAAATATAAATATCAAGATTTATATTGTTTTTATTTTAAGTATATAATTTTTATAATATTATTTTTGTAATTATATTATTGTTATACATAGCTTTTGTAAGTATTGTTTCATCAATGCTTTTTGTTGCATTTTCTTTCAATAAAGGTGAAATTAAGTAGACTACAGCCAATATTACATACACAATTAATAATCCCTTTAATGCTCCAAATATTGTTCCTCCAAGCTTATTAAATTGCTTTAAGATTGGTAATTTTGCAATTAAATCTCCTAACGCTGCTATGAATTTCAAAACTATTCTAGAAATTAAATATAATATTAATACCGTACATACTTCTACTATTTTTACCGTTATTGTTTCTGCTGTATCTTTTATTGTATTGTTTGCTTCTTTTATAAAGCCTTGTGGAATTTTAGTTGCTTCACTGGCTTCATCTTCTGGTTTCATTCCTTCTGGTGTGATTTTTTCTATTATAGTACTTTCAATCTTATCATCTATTGTAGTATTCTTTATTATTAACGCCGATACCGGTTTATATAGTACTAGTGCTATAATTATTGCAATAAAAAATGATGTGATTTTTATTGCCGTTTTTATTAATCCTTGTTTGTATCCTATAAATGTAAATAATGCAATTATTAAAATTACTATTAAATCTAAAACAATACTCATGTTTTTCTCCTCCTACAAAGAAATTAGCTCTATTCTGTTTCTTGAGATAATCCCAGCTATATCACTACTAAACACAACATCTTGAATTTCTTGTGATGATTTATATCTTTTAATTAGCCAGCCATTATTATTTACAAACAAAACCTCTGTCCCTAAATTGATACATATAATATTGTCTGCTACATATACTCCCTTAGGATTTTGTTCTACTTCATATATTATTTCATTGTTTATATTATTTGTATCTATAATTTTCATTTGAAATTCTTTTCCTAAAAAGCCTTTTGATTTTCTTATAACTTTAGTAATTTTTGAATTTAAATTTATTCCTGCAAATAATACATCTTCACTTGTGTAATCAAATACTCTTGTTACATTTTTATTTTTTATAATATCTATGTATTTATCATACATGCAAACTAAGCTATCTTTTTGGTATTCTATATTTGTTATCAAATTATCACTATCGGCTTCATATTTATAAATAATAGCATCATCTGGTTTTTTCTCTGCATTTTCCATTGAAACAATTTCTATTGTTGATTGTATTAATACACCAGAAAAGTTTGTTTCTGCAATTGCTAAATATTTATTATCAGATGAAATATCTGTGTCTATTACTGTTGTTGTTGAAAGTCCTCTTTTAAACAATTCTTTTCCATTATTATCATATATTTCTACTATACTTTTATAACTTGTCCCAGAGATTATTACTGATACATATCCATTTTTATTTACGTTTATCCCTTTTATTTCTCCTTCAATATCTTTCTGCCAAACTATATTCTTGTTTTGAATACAATATAGTTTTTGTCCATTTTTTTCTGCAATACATAAATAATTTCCTTTACTAGCAAAAAGAGGTGTTGAAATTTGTATATCTAAATTTCCATCTTTATTTCCAAATCTATTATAAAAATCTAGGCTGTTTTGTTCTAATACCAATACGTATTTTTCATATGCATATACTCCTGCTAACTTATTAGCTTCCAAATCTATTTTTACTAAATCAGCAGATTGGATTTCTTTTCTAAATATATATTTATCCGAAAAATCTCTAAAGCTCTCATTTTTTATATATAAAATTATACATGTAACAATTAGTGCAATTACTAGTATGCCTACAATTAACTTTATTATCTTTGATTTATTTAATTGCTTCTTTGGCTTATCCAAATCCCCGTTCTTCACCATTAAACATATAATATTTCATAAATTTACACCTATCTTTTACATTATATAATACTTATATCAAACTAGCTTGCTTTTTTCAAGTTTAATATAAAAATTATTTGTATTATTCCTAGGTATCCAAATATGGGATACAAAAGATTTATTAAACCTGAAAAACTTAATTTACTAACCAAAATAGATGTTATGCACATTATTATAGCCCAATATGTATATTGCTTTTTACTTTTTGTACAATTAACCAAAAAGCTATAACCTGCAGATATTGCAGTTGTAAATATTGCAACTAATATTACAAATCCATAAAGATATTTATAAATATTTCCAAGTAGTCCTGCAATATATACAATCGGTATTTCTATTCCTTCTAAATCTTTTATAAACACTTGAATTAAAAAATATATTATTATCGACAAAACAGTCATTACAATGGTTACAATAGTAACTATTTGATTTATTTGTTTTTTACTTTTTATCATTTTTTTCATGCTTACTAACATAGGAATTAAAGTTATACTATTATAACTTGCGTATAATATGCTACTTAAAATCCATCTTACATTGCTCTCTTGAAAATTATTAAAGCATAGTTTTCCACAATTTATTTGTTTTGCACCTAGTAAAATCACAAGTAATATTAATATTGGGATTAAATATGTGTTTATTTTTACAATTCCATTAATATCTTTAAAAAATGTTATTAATGATAATACAGCTATTATTATTCCACCATATATTTTAGATGCCTGAAACTCCTGAAAAAAGTAGCTGGCGAATCCAGATACCATTATAAAAAATGATATTAATAAAAATATGTTTATAATATTGTTTATTGTAAATATTAATATTTTATTGTCTCTCAACTTTTCTGGAATTATAGACTTCAAAAAATCTTCATATTCTTCTTGTTTTAATCGCATACTAATTTTTAATGTTTTGTATATTACAATTCCTATTAACATGCATGATATAAAAATGCCCAATAGTCCCTTTAAGCCATATACATTAAAAAAAGTATATATTTCTTGCCCAGAAGCAAATCCCGCTCCTATTATCGTTCCAATAATCACAAAACTTACTTTTAAACTTTCTAAAATATTACTCACCTTGCCTTTAATAATATATATGTTGGTATATTAGCATTTATTTAGAATATATTTTTTTAGGTGATTATTTTGGAATTTTTATACCCTCTATTTATTTCTTTTATACTTGTATTTATTTCTGAACTTGGTGACAAAACTCAGCTTATTGCATTATCTTTTTCGTCGAAACTAAAGTTTTATGTGATTATTTTAGGTGTAGCACTTGGTTCATTTTTTAGCCACGGAATTGCAATTTTATTTGGAAGTTTTTTAGGTAATATAGATAATCCAGCTTTTCAAAGTATTTTAAAAATTATTACATATATTTCTTTTATTATTTTTGGAATTGTAACTATAAAGCAAAGGAACTCTACTGAAAGTGTATCATCCAGAGATAATACCAAAATCAAGAAAAACATTTCCTATATATTATTTATTGCTTTTAGTATTGCAGTTGGTGAACTTGGAGATAAAACATTTCTTGCTTCCATTGGATTAGGCATACAATATCCTTATTTTAAAATTATGCTTATTTGTGGAGCTATCTTAGGTATGATTGCAAGTGATTCTATTGCTATTATTTTTGGAAAACTTCTAAGCAAAAAAATACCAGACAACATTATCAGTCTATGTTCTGGTTTACTATTCTTAATATTTGGATTTGTCGGATTTGTTAATTTTATTTTGTAAATGTATTGACTGAGGCAAAAAAATGTGTTATCATATTATTCGTTCAAACAAATGGTCCAGTAGCTCAGCTGGATAGAGCAACGGCCTTCTAAGCCGTGGGTCGGACGTTCGAGTCGTCTCTGGATCACCAAAAAGAACCTGTTTTTAACAGGTTCTTTTGTTTTGCTATTTTATTTCTGTACATTTTTTTGTGTTTTTCTGTATTCACAACTTTTCAAGCATTTTTCTATCAAGTATTTATTTATTTTTTCTTTTGCTTTACTTGAAACAGATAGGCATTAGTAAACTGTGATACTTTTATTTCTTTTCGCGTATTTTGTCGAATAGTCACCAAAAATGTAGATGATTAATGCTTGCTAAACTAAGTAAAATCAATTATAATAATTTTGTTATTTTATAAAAAGGAGGGATATATGATGAAGAAAAGTAACATAGTTTTAATAGCAGTAGTAATAATAAATATTATAATAAATATTTTTTTACTTGCTAAGTATATAGAGTTTAAGCCATTATTAAATGAATTAAGTAAAACATATATCATAAATCAATAAAATAAATAGAATGGAGGATGTTATTAACACCCTCCTGTAACTAGTATGACTCCCATATAAAATGTGTTATTTAATCATTATTGTTTCCGTTTAGTTAAATCGGATTTTAATAAATCCAGCACATTATACGCATTCCTTGATCTGTTCCAGCATCATAATAAATGGTATAATCGCCAGGAATCCCCTTTAAAATAAAAACCTTCTTTTCAGGGTTTCCTGAATTAAGAGAAAGGTCTTTACCTGTAAGGTACAGTCCATCAGGCCTTTGGATTCTCAAATTTGCCCAAGAATTATTGCTATTGCTTTCAATCTTGATAGTAAAATAAGTTTTACCACTTATGTCAGAATGAACTTTAAATGAGCCAGAACCACCTGTATTTAACCAAACATTTCCGTAAGATGATGACTTTGTTGAAGCAACGTTAACTGTTGTTCCAACTGTTGATACATCCTCTGGAGTTTTAGCAAAAGCAGATATTGCCAACATTGAAAATGATAAAACCATTGCAAGTACAATGGAAGTAACCCTTTTTATATGCGTAGTCAAGACAGAGTCCTCCTTTAATAATAATTAATAGGGAAATCATAAAAAGTTACAAAAACAATGTAACATAATTATTTTAAATTTGTTAAAAAAGATATTGAAAAATAAAAAAAAATAAATAAAGATAAAAATATTAAAAGATGTGATGAAAGATGATTAGTACACTAATAATAGATGACGATATAAACTATATAAAATATTTTATAAATAATATAATTAACCAAATGAATGAAATAAGAATTTCATATATAATAACTGATGGAAAAGCAGCAATAGATATAATAGAAAAAAATACATTGGATTTAATAGTAATTGATTTAAAAATGCCCAATATAACAGGGATTGAAGTGATTGAAAAAATAAAAAGCATGAATCTTATAAATTTACCTAAAATCGTAGTGATATCTGGTGAATTAGACTTAATGTATTGTGCAAAAAATAATTATATTATTTCAGATATAATATATAAAAATACTGATAGTAAAGTTATAAAAAACAAACTAAGAAAAATTATAAACGATATACAAATGTCAATAAATTTAGAAAATATAAAAAACGAAATAGTCAAAAAACTAATAAATTTTGGATATAATTTTAAATACAAAGGGACTCAATATATATATCAATCAATATTATATATATATGAAAGTAATAATATGGATTTAGTAGAAAACTTAGAAAAAAATGTATATAAATACATAGCATATAAATATAGTAAATCAATATTAAATATTAAAACTAATATAATAAATTCTACTCGACTTATTCAAGGAAAAAATGAAACTATTACACCTAAATTTGTAATTACAGATATATTAGTCAATTTAACTAATGTTTAATAAGAATGATCTAATTGTAAAGCATGTATCAATTTATGTGAACCTGGTTTGCAGAAATTCTATTAAGCTAATAAAAATTATTATATTATTCACTCAAGCAGGTTCTTTTGTTTTGCTATTTTACTTTCACAGCATGTAATACTACTCTGTACTTTGTATTATCTGCACATGTTGATAGAGTTAATATGCTGTCTGTTTCTTTTATATCCACATTAAAATTCTTTTTACTTCTACCTTTTATTTTTTCTACAAATTCCTTAAAATTTGATATATTTGTTTGTAAGTAATATTCTTCCGTTTCTGTTTGATATACTGAAAACACTTGATATTTGCAATTCTCATTTTCTGTAATTAAGGCTATATATTTATTATTTTCATTATTATACCACTCTTCTTTAATAACATCTTTTAAGCTTGCAAACATACTTCCGTTTTTCATATTGTGTCCATATATTATAATGTTTTTGTCAGTTCCATCAAATTTATTTCTGTAGTCTGCAAAAATCCACCCTGCCTTATTTTTTTCTTTATCAAAATTATGTGTTAAATAATATGAATTATCGGTTCCTTTTACTACTGGAAAATCTATATCTGTTCCATTTACTTTTATCCATGCAATAGCATCAGAATTTTTTTGCTTTAATTTTGCAAAATCTATTTTATATTCTTCATTATTTGAGTCCATTTCATTATTGATTACAACATTTTCTTTAATTTCTGACATTATATCTTTATTCTTTTTATTGCTTTTTATCCACTCAATAATTTTTATTCCCGAAAATATTATAACTGCAATTAATACAATTTGAATGAAAGTAACAAGTATCTTACTTTTTTTCTTCATTCTAGCCCTCCTTTATTTGGCTATATTTCTAAATGCACTTTTATTTATATCATAGAATACTAGCTTAAACAAGATTTATTCTATTCAATGCATATTGCTTTATGCCAACTTTTTTCTTAAATCTCTTGAATAATTACGAAAATAAAGCTATAATATACAAGTATCATAAATTTGCGCTTGTAGCTCAGCTGGATAGAGTGTTTGGCTACGAACCAAAAGGTCGGGGGTTCGAATCCCTTCAAGCGCACCAAATGAACTAATTTGCAGCTTTAGCTATAAATTAGTTCATTTTTTTTGGTTTGAGGGATTCGAAAAGGACGTGCCTGAAAGGCAAAAACAATCCCTTTGGATTGTTTTTAGGACGCGGCTCGCCGAATCCCTTTTAGATTACTTTAGAAACTTAATCTGCACACTTAGCTGTAAATTAGTTCATTTTTTTAGCTCTATAATTAAAATTTATATAAAAGTGCTATACATTCGATTCTTACAAAAGATGTGCCAAACTTCTCGTCCCCTTTGGCATTTCTCCCTCCTTTCTTTTTCTTATATGATTTTAATAATTTCTCTGATTCTAGAGTTGTTGTTGGCAATACCCTTATACAAATTACAATTTATTATCTCTATTTATATATTTAATCTCATATCCTGTATAATCTGGAACTTGTACATCTTCATCGGTCACTATATCAAATTCGCATTTATATCTTGAACTTAATTCATATTCTTCTTTTACTATGTCTGTGCCTTTAAAAAGTTCCTTTACAATAGTATCTCCTTTTTCTTTTAGTGTCAATCCAGTATCTTTATCAACCCATATTTCGTAATTAGAATCCTTCTCAAATAATTTATTTAATACATAATATTCTCTACCTATGTCTCTATTAGATTTACGTATAGAATAATTTAAAGCCCATTCAATTTTAGTCTTAAATCTATAATCTCGGAAGGAATTTCCGTATTTTATATTCATTTCATTATTTAACCTTTTAATACCTTCTCCCCTTTGAATTATAACCTTTTTGCTATCACTATTTATTATAATTTGTTCGTCTGAATTAACTGTTGCATATATTACTTCTCCTTTTTTTACTCCATTATCAGAATAAATCTCTGTTGTAGTTTTATATTTTCCGTCTTTATACCATTCTTTTTTAACAGAAGTAATATCTTTTGTAACTCCTTGTATTGTTTCTCTATAAAAATTATTTGATTTAATAGATTGTTTTGCTTTATTCATAAGATTGTTTATTATTATAAATTTTCTTAAATAAAAGATAAAAACTATACTAAATATTATTCCTATAGAAATCAATACTGATTTTATAAAATTTTTTCTTCTTATTTTTTTTAAATAATCTATTTGTCTTTTTTGATTATTTTCATTGCTTTCAATATCTTTTTTTATTTCATTAAACTTTGATCTACACTCTTCACATTCTAGTAAATGTTTCTCTACTAACTTTTTTGACTGCGTATTTAACACTTCATCTGCATATCCAAATAATAAATCTTGTACAATTTCACATTCTGTTTTTTTGTCCACTTTTACTTACCTCCTTTATTTTTTCCTTGGCTCTATAAAAATTTACTCTTGCCCAATTGGATGACTTTCCTAATATTTCTCCAATTTCAATAAAACTTAAATTTCCAAACATTCTTAAATATATTATTTCTCTTGAAATATTATCTAATTTTTGAATATTTTTATAAAGACTTAGGTTTTCTTCTTTTTTGAAAATAATGTCCTCTGTAGTTTCACTTTCTATAACTTCGTTTTCCAGTTCTTCAAAAGATATATTTTTTTGATTATTTTCTTTTTTTAACTTTTTATACCACAAATGTTTAGCAATTTGACAAAGCCATACTGATACTTTACAGTTTCCCTTAAATTTGTTAATTTCCTTTACTGCTATTGCAAAAGTTTCTTGTGTTAAATCCTCTGCAACATCTTCATTATGCGTTAAGCAGAATAAATATTTATACACTGTATTTGAATATTGCTTGTATATTTCTTCCATATTCTGCATAACTTTTCCCTCCTTCATAATATATGAGTCTTTTTTTCTTATTTTATTACAAATTTTCCTAAAAAACTTTTTATATTAAAAATAACACCTACCATTTAGGCAAGTGTTATTTTATTTACTTTATATTTATAGTTTTAATAAACTCTAAAACTTCTTGTGCTTCTGCTCCTTCTAGTCCACAATTTATTAATGCAATATTATGATTTAATTTATAAAATGATACATCACTCCAATTTTCATTGTTGTCGTAATATCCAACAACCGCTTCAGTTCCATTATTTAAATGTATTTTTTCATCGGTTCTTCCTGTTCCGCAAACTCCAAATGGATTATTGTAAAAATATAAAACAGCATTTTTACTTTCTTCGTTTTTATACAATTTTAATGCAAACTTATAATAATCGTTTTCTTCATCTTGAGATATTTCTTCATAATGCCAGTTATTTGGAATGCTTAGTTCTATGCTAATATTATCAATTGTTTTAGAATAATTTTTTTCTGTTTCTTCATAATAAATTTCTTTTGTATTGTTTGGAACGTTATTATATATTTCTTTTCCAAATATTTTTATAATTAAGCCATTATCATATCCACTTGCTGAATTATGGTTTAATTTATGAACTTTCGATACTGTATATATTAATGCCTTATATTCTATTGTACCACCATCCTTTAAACGCATTGGTATTGGTACTAATAAAACTAATAAAATTATAACAATCACAGCTATTAATATTTTCTTTTTCATATACTATCACCTCTTATTTATAATACAATTTAATACTTTAAAAAGTTTCATTTAAAATTTCTTTATTCTCCTTTAACAGTAATACTGTTGCTTTAAGTATATCATATATTCCTTATTATAAAAATATTTCTATGCTTTTAAGATAAATTTGTCACTTTATAGTCACTTTTGTAAGTTAATATATTTACAGGTGATAATATATGAAGAATTTAAAGAAATTTTTAATTGTAATAATATTAATTGTATTAAGTATGCTTACATTATTAATTGGACAGGGCTATAAAATGTACAAAGAAGCAATATCTACTATGCCATTGTCCCAAAAGGTTGAAAACATAAGATTGCAAAAAGATTACACAAGTTTGTCTGAAATTCCTAAAACTTATACAGTTGCTGTAATCTCTGTAGAAGACCATAGATTTGAAAAGCATCCTGGCATTGATGTAATTGCAATTGCAAGAGCAGCATTTAATGATATTAGAACAATGAGTTTTGTTGAGGGTGGAAGCACTATAACTCAACAGCTTGCTAAGAATATGTACTTTACCCAAGAAAAGAAAATAACAAGAAAAATCGCAGAGGTATTTATGTCTTATGAAATAGAAAAAAATTATAGTAAAGATGAAATATTAGAGTTGTATGTTAACACAATATACTATGGAAATAATTATTATAATATTAAATCTGCTTCTTTAGGTTATTTTGACAAGTTACCAAAAGATTTGAATAGCTGTGAATGCACAATGCTTGCAGGAATACCAAATGCGCCTTCTTTATACAATCCAAAAGCAAGTCCAAAGCTTGCAAAGCAAAGGCAAAAACAAGTTATACAAAAAATGATTAAATACGGAAATTTAAGTAAAGAAGATGCAAATAAAATTTTAGATAAAAATATTTAATAGTCATTTTAGAGTCACTTTAAAATATTATAATACGTTTTGAAAAATGTAATAGCATATTTATATGCTTTAATAAAAAAAGAAAGGATAGGAACTATGGAAATTTTAAAAGTAGAAAATTTAGTTAAAACTTATGGTAAAGGCGAAAACCAAATCAACGCTGTTGATAATGTTTCATTTACAATTGACAAAGGAGAATTTGTTGCTATTGTAGGCGCAAGTGGTAGTGGAAAATCAACTTTACTACATTTACTAGGAGGTGTAGATAGACCAACTTCCGGAAAAGTATATATAGATGGAAAAGATATTTATTCTTTAAATAATGATAATTTAGCAATATTTAGAAGAAGACAAATTGGATTAATATATCAATTTTATAATTTAATTCCTATATTAAATGTAGAAGAAAATATTACTTTGCCTTGTGATTTAGATGGAAGTGAAGTTGATAAAGCAAGACTTTCAGAAATGCTAAAAACACTAGGATTAGAAAACAGGAAAACTCATTTACCAAACCAACTATCTGGTGGTCAACAACAAAGAGTATCAATAGGTAGAGCAATGATAAATAATCCTGCAATAATGCTTGCAGATGAGCCTACTGGAAACTTAGACTCAAAAGCAAGTGAGGAAATAATTTCATTACTTAAACTTTCAAATAAAAAATTCAATCAAACTGTTGTAATAATTACACATGATTTAGAAATTGCAAAAGAAGCAGAAAGAGTTATTACAATCGAAGATGGAAAAATTATTAAAGATGAAAGAAATTAAAAAGGAGTAATACAATGAATATTTTAAATAAATTTACAATAAAAAGTTTAAAGCTTAATAAAAAAAGAACAATTGTTACTATTATTGGTATTATGCTTTCTACTGCTCTTATTTGCGGCGTTGCTGGTTTAGTGTCTAGTTTTCAAAACTCTCTTATAGACTGGGCTAGAACAAATGACGGAAACTATCACGTTACATTTAAAAATGTGTCAAGTGATAAAGCGCAATATGTAACAGAAAATCAAAAAGTTAAAGATTATTTTCTTTCTTCTTCTCTTGGTTGGGCCAATTTAGAAGGAAGTAAAGCAACTAACAAACCATATTTACACGTTTTAGCTTATGATAAAAAAGCACTAGAAAACTATGGTGTAGTATTAACAGATGGTAGATTACCTCAAAATCCCAATGAAATAATAATTACTGAAAGCGTATTAACAGGAGCACGTGTTTCTTTAAAAATTGGAGATACAATTACTTTAAACATCGGAACTAGAAAAAGTAATGATGACTACTATTTAAATGACGACGCTCTATACACTGAAGGCGATGAATCCATAGTAGATACGAAAGAAAAAACTTATACGATAGTTGGCTTTATGCAAACTTTGGATGTTGAAAAATTTTACTCTCCTGGTTATTCAGCCTTAACATATATGGATGGAACCCCATCTGCTATTGATATATCTGTTTTATATAAATCTCCAAAAGAGTACGAAAAAACTACAAAAGATATTTGTAAAACCTTAAATTTAAATTTTGATGAAGATGTATATGTAAATTCTGACTTCTTACGTTTTCAAGGCGTAATGAGTTATGGCATGTTACGTGTTTTATATGCAATAGCAGGAGTTGTTATATTTATAATTGTTATAAGCAGTGTATTTGTTATTAGAAATAGCTTTAGCATATCTGTTGCAGAAAAAAACAGACAATATGGAATGCTTTCTAGTATTGGTGCAACTTCAAAGCAAATAAGAAGAAATGTAATATTTGAAGGAATGGTTATTGGATTAATTGCAATACCTCTTGGAATTTTACTTGGAATAGTTGCAATAATGATTTTATTAAAGGTAGTAAATTACTTACTTACAGATATGCTTTCTGGCCTTGGTTTTACTTATAGCATAAACCTACTAGCAGTGCTTATATCTGTAGCGATTTCAATAATTACAATATATCTATCTTGCTTAATTCCTGCAAGAAAAGCTGCTAAAATTTCTCCAATTGAATCTATTAGGGGAAATAACGATATAAAAATTAACTCTAAAAAATTAAGGACCTCAAAACTTACTAAAAAGTTATTTGGAATTGGTGGAGTTATTGCTAGCAAGAATTTAAAAAGAAGTAAGAAAAAATATAGAACAACTGTAATTTCATTAGTTATAAGCATATTCATATTTATATCATTATCTAGCTTCTTGACTTTAGGAACAAAAACAAGCCAATTTTACTACATGGACTTTAAGTTTAATGTATATGTGCATAGTTTAAGTGATGCTAATACGCAAATATATGAAAAAATATCAAAACTAGAAAATGTAGATAATTCCGCATATTGTTATCAATCAAGTTTAGACATTGATAATATTAAATATGCTTCTGAATTTGGTAAAAAATTTTTAGAAAATGACCCTCAGCCTACTGGAATCGCATTTATGGTATATAACAATGAATATTTTAAGAAATATATAAAAGAAATTGGATTAAAAGAAAGTGATTATAAAACAGCAGTAATTTTATTAGATTATGACACATTCTACAATGAAGATGGTAGCAAAACTGTTGACAGAATATATTCTTTAAAGTCTGGGGATAAAGTAAATGTAAAATCTGGGGATAAAGAAAAAACCTTAACAATATCAAAATTTACAGATGTAAAACCTATGGGACAGGAAGCGGTATACTATGATCATGGAATTATAGTAGTATCAGAAGATTATATTAAAGAAGTATTTAAAGAAGATGTTAATAATTCAGATTATTATCATTTATCAGATTTATTTATAAAATCTTCTAAGCCTCAAGAATTAGAAAATACACTTAATGATTTAATAAAACAAGGTGGAGATTATTATGGGCTTACTGTATTTAATTATGAAACATATATGAAACAAGAACAAAGAATGTTGCTTGTTGTAAAAATATTCTTATATGGATTTATAACAGTAATAACATTAATTGGTGTAACAAATATATTTAATACAATAACAACAAATATGATACTTAGAAGCAAAGAATTTGCAATGTTAAAATCTGTTGGAATGTCTTCTAAAGAATTTAACAAAATGATAAGATTAGAAAGCATTATGTATGGAACAAAATCTCTTTTAATAGGAATACCTTTAGGAATACTTGGTTCATACGGAATGTATAAAGCATTTGCACAAGGAATAGATTTAGGTTACACATTACCTTTACCAGCAATTATTATATCAATAATTTTTGTATTTATAATAGTTGGAATAACAATGAAGTATTCATTAAATAAAATAAACAAGCAAAATATTATAGAAACAATAAGAAAAGATAATATTTAGTAATAAAAATGTAGGGCACTAAATATAAAGTGCCCTACATTTTTATTAAAGTCTATGATATAATCTTACAAAGGAGAAAATTATGAAATCTATTTTAATTGTTGAAGATAATGAGGCTATTATTAAAGGCCTAAAATATTTATTAGAACAAGAAAATTTTGATGTAACTATTTGCAAAACTGCTGAAGATACGATGAATGTTGTAGGAACTAAAACATTTGATTTGATTATATTAGATATCACATTACCAGATGGAAATGGCTATGAACTTTGCGAATACATAAAAAAATATACAGATATTCCAATAATCTTTTTAACAGCTAGGGACGAAGAACAAGATGTAGTAAAAGGTTTAGATATGGGAGCAGAAGATTATATAATTAAACCTTTTAGAAATAGAGAACTTCTTTCTAGAATTAATAATGTACTTAAAAGATTTAATAAAGAAAACAACAAAATAATATATGAAAATATTGAAATAGACTTAGATCAAAAAACAGTATATGTAGAAGGCACAGATATCGAACTTACAGCATTAGAATTTAAAATATTAGTTTTGCTATTTTCAAATATAGGCAAAGTAGTAACTCGTGAACAAATCCTAGAAAAAATCTGGGATGTAGCAGGTAATTTTGTAAATGACAATACCCTTACTGTATATATAAAAAGAATTAGGTCAAAACTTGGAAGTGCAGATTGCATAAAAACCATTAAAGGAATTGGATACCAAGTGCAAGGAGGTCAAAAGTGAAATTACGAAAAAATAAAAGTTTACTTACAACGATACTAACAAGTATTATAATCATATCTATTTTTGTAGGTATATTTCTAATTGTTTTGCACACTCAAAATAAATATTATACCAAAATAATAAATGCAAAAATAAATTCAATTGTTAATACTGTTGTGAAAAACTATCCAGATGTTAAGGAAGAAGATATTTTAAAAATACTAAACACTCAAAGTAACTATGGTGAAGATATCTTAAAAAAATATGGATATGATAATGAAGTTTCTAACATAAAAGAATTACAAGAAGAAATGAATCGTTCAAAAACTCAAGATTTAATTTTAATAAGTTTATTTGGCTTGCTTTCACTTAGTGCATATTTAGTATATGTTGCATCTCAAGAGAGAAAGATTAAAGAAATAAATGAATACATAAATCAAATAAATAATAAAAACTATACTTTAAAAATAAAAGATAATAAAGAAGATGAATTATCAAAACTTAGAAACGAATTATATAAAACAACTATTATATTAAAAGAAGCCGCTGAAAATAGTAAAAAAGAAAAAGAAGAATTAAGCACAGCACTTGCAGACATTTCGCATCAATTAAAAACTCCTTTAACATCAATACGAATAATGCTTGATAATATTAATGATAATCCAGATATGTCAGAAGATGTAAGAAATGATTTTATTTTAGAAATTAGCAAACAAGTAGATTGGATAAGTTCTCTTGTTATATCTCTTTTAAAAATTGCAAAATTTGATGCCGGCACAATAAAAATGGAAAATGAAAAAATTGATGTTCAAAGATTGATAAGTGATGTAATTGATAGTTTGGCTATTTTAATTGAAGTTAAAGAAATTAAAATAGAAACTAATATAGATAAAAATTCTACTTTTGTAGCAGATTATAAATGGCAAAAAGAAGCTTTAATAAACATCTTAAAAAATTCTATAGAACACTCTCCACAAGGTTCTAAAATACTTATAACAGTTGAAAACAATAGTGTTTTTCTAAAAATAAAAATACAAGATTTTGGCTATGGAATTGATAAAAAAGACTTAAAACATATATTTGAAAGATTTTATAAGGCTAAAAACAGTAGCGAAGATAGTATTGGAATTGGCCTATCACTTTCAAAAGCAATTATTGAAAAAAATAATGGATATATAAAAGTAGATTCCGAACTTGAAAAAGGAAGCACTTTCGAAATTAAATACATGAAATAAAAAAATCATTACAATAAAGTAAAAGGACTTAAATAGAAAAATATTTAAGTCCTTTTTTGTTGCTTTTATCTAGTTTCTCCATCATCTGACTGAGTTGCACCTGTTTTTTTCCCTTCTCCTTGCTCTTTATATCTTTGTTCTAATTCTTCTGGTGTTATCATTCTCCATTCTTTAACATTAAATGGTCCACCTGGTAATAATCTAACATCGCCTATTACCGCAAGGCTTACAAATGATAAATTCATATATGGATCTATTCCTTCTTTTACTTGTGCATTTTCCTTTAATGCTTCCATTTTTTTAATTACAGTATTCGGATTTTCATCTGTCATTAATCCTGCTATTGGTAATGCTAAACTTGCTTTTACTTCTCCATTTTCTACATATATTTTTCCACCTTGCATTTTAGCAATTTCATTTGCTGCTTTTGCTATATCTTCGTCATTTGTTCCTGCAAGTATCATATAATGTGAATCATGTGCAACTGTTGTGCCAACAGCTCCTTTTTTTAATCCCATACCTTTTAAATATGCAGTTCCCATATGCATTGTTCCCTTATGTGATTCTATTACAACTACTTTTATAATATCATTTTCCAAATCATAATCTTTTGCTACACCTGCATCTGTTGTTATAATCTCTCCTGGAACCAATCCAATTACTTGTTTTGCTTGTCCTTTGCAACTAATATCTTCAACTGTAACTTCTCTCATATTTATTGAATTTCTTACTCTTTCTTCTAGTCCTTCTTCTACTTCATTTTTAGGCCACTCTTTTAATCTTTCACTTGTCATTTCTTCTCCGTTTTTATATACAGAATTTATTTCTACAGATTTTATATCATCTAAAATTGCTAAATCTGCTTGGCAACCTACTTTTATTTTCCCTAAATTTTCTAGTCCAAAGTACTCTGCAGCATTTTTTGTTGCTGTAATATATGCGTCTTCTGGTTTTACTCCTAGACTTATTGCTTTTCTTATAATCGAATCAATATGTCCTTCATTTTTTAATTCTTCTGGATGTTTGTCATCTGTTGAAAACATACAGCAATCTCTGTATTCTGGCATATTCATTAATTTTGCTAATGCCTCTAAATTTTTTGCTGCTGTTCCTTGTCTTATCATAATGTAAAATTCTTGACCTAACTCTTTTGCTACATTTATTTTTTCTATTGCTTCTTCAATTGTACTACATTCGTGGTCTGATTCTATTCCTGCTGAGATATATTTTTTTAGATCTTCGCCTGTTAAACCAGGTGCATGTCCGTCTACTCTTTTTCCTAATTTTTTTGCTATTTCTATTTTTGCTAAAACTTCTGGGTTTTTAAATATAACTCCTGGGAAATTCATCATTTCTGCTAATCCCAATATTCTATCTGGGTCTAAGTCAAAGCATTTTTTTGTTGCTTCACTATCCAAGTTTGCAAAAGATTCATCAAACTCTGTTGCTGGCACACAAGATGAAACCATTGCATATACAGATATAGGTAAGTTTTTAGTCTTTTCTAACATATATTTTATTCCATCTATTCCACATACATTTGCTATTTCGTGTGGATCTGTAACTACTGCTGTTGTTCCATGTATACTTGCTATTTTTGCAAAATCTTCTGGTGAAATTACAGAACTCTCCAAGTGTATATGACCATCTATAAATCCTGGTGTTATGTACTTATCTGTTAAATCTTTCTCTTCCTTTCCAGAAAAATTCCCATTTATTCCAATAATTTTGCCATCCTTTATTGCTATATCTCCTTCTACAAATTCTCTTTTGTCCGCATCTAAATATTTTGCATTTCTTAATACTAAATCTACCTTTTGCATAATATCCCTCTTTTTTTTATTTTTTCAACTCTTTGATTATATCAGATTTTATGTAAATTGTAAACTTTTATCTTAATTTTCTTATATCACAAAATATATTGCTTTCATATAATGTATTATGTATACTATGGTGGTGAAGTTATGATTTTAAATTGCATTGTTCTTGCACTTTCTGTAAGCATTGATTCTTTTGGTATTGGGATTACTTATGGAATAAAAAATACTAAAATTACTAATTGGTCGAAATTAATTTTATTTACTATTTCATTAATAGTTACAATTATCTCTATAAACTTTGGAAAAGTTATATCTAGAATATTTTCTCCTTTTTTTGCTAATCTTTTAGGTTGCTTAATATTAGTTGCAATGGGAATTGTTTTTCTCTTTCAAAGTTTAAGCAAAAATGGAAGTACTAAAAAGTCTTTAAAAGGTCAGAAAAAATATAACTTTTTTATAAAATGGCTTGGAATAACAATTCAAATAATTAAAGACCCAATTTCTTCTGATTTTGATAAATCAAATACTATAAGTTCAAAAGAAGCATTATATCTTGGAACAGCACTTTCACTTGATTCACTTTGTGTAGGTATTGGAAGTAGTATGTTAAATATAAGCTCATATTTATTTCCTTTACTTGTTGCTTTTTTTCAACTACTATTTATTTCTTTTGGAAATTTTATAGGTAAAGAATTGAAAAATTCTTTTAAAATAAATGATAATGTATGGTCATTTATTTCTGGAATATTATTAATTTTAATCGGTTTACTTAAATTTTTGTAAAAAACTCTTGCATTGCAAAAAAAAATGTGCTATTATTTATAAGCACGTGATTTTTAAGTACTTCGGGGTGTAGCTCATTTGGTAGAGCGCGTGGTTTGGGACCATGAGGTAGCACGTTCGATTCGTGTCACCCCGACCAAAAATAGAGACTTTTACAGTCTCTATTTTTTATGTTTTATGCTATTTTAAGCCTTTTTTTATTTCTCAAACTTTTTCAAAATTTCTCTATATTTGTGTTACTGCATTCAAAATTGCATTCATACTTTTACAATTGAATGCAATAATTGCATTCAGATTTATTATTGAATTTCTATATCTTTTGTTTGTGTAGGATTTTCTAACTCTTTGTAACCTTCCTTTATCTCTGTTGATGTTTTTTGTACATCTCTAGACAATTCTTCTCTTGCAATATTTTCTACACTTTTTTTAGTGTCCCTCGCTATTGGTAATTTTGACTCTGATTGTGGATTTTTTATAATTGGTGGAGTTATCCCCAATTTTTTACTAGCTACTTCAGCTGAATAACTCTTCTTTGCTCCATCTTCATTAATTATTAGCATATATTTTCCACTTGAATTTAATTTCCATTGTGCTCCTTCTGGTAGTTGACTTTCAGGAATTTTTACTCCAAATTTTTTGCTTGCCACTTCGGCTTTATAACTCATCTTTGAACCATCTTTTCCTTTAATTTGTAATATATACTTTCCACTTGAATTTAATTTCCATTCTGCTCCTTCTGGTAACTGTTCTGTTGAATTATCTAGTGTTTCTATTTCAATTGTCTTTTCTTCATCTGTTTCTATTGTATCTAATCGATGAGTATTATTATCGTCTAAAGTCATGAATTGTTCAATTTCTGGAATATCTTTAATTGCATTTAGATATTCCTCATTTAGATATAAACGAAATTTTTCTCGTAATTCTGGAAAATCTCTCAATGAAGCTATGAGTTTTACTCTTTTAGTAATAGCACCAATATATTCCTTTGGGACTTCACTTGTTATTGTGTCAGCAAACTTAGCCCCAGCCTTTTGAATAGTTTTTGACATCCAAGTATTATATGACATATTAGCTTCTAAATTATCATATCCAAATCCTATCTTTCCATCTATATTATCAGAAAATATTGGTAGTTTTCCAAATTCTATAGAATCATTTTCTTGTATTAATTCATTTAAGATATCATAAAGTTCACTTATATTTTTCGCAGATGTTCCATATAATACTAATTTTTCTCCTCTTGTGTTTAATTCTACTGGTGTCATCAGTTTTATAGAATAATCTAAGCCTTTTTCCTTACATCTATCCATTATCAATTCTGCAAACTCTAAAGTAGCTAATCCAGGATTCATATATAACTTGTAAGGTGTTCTTAGTTGACTATTACTTTTTATAACCATTCCAGCTCCACCTTTTGAGTCCATTAATGTATATTTTTTACTAAATTCTTCATATTTTTGTTTATATATTTCTAATTCTTCATCGCTCAATTTTTTTCCTCTTGTAGTAGTAGCCAAATCATAATCTGACATTTTAGAACGCATTTTAAAATATTCTTCAAAATTTAATTTATCTGAAAAAGGACTTTGTATTTTCATATTTATAAGTTCACTTCCTTATCATTCTTTTTTTTATTAATACTATACTTACTACCTCTTTAATATGTTTTTTATAAAGTTCCAAACTTTAGTAAATATATTTTCTTTTACTACCATTGGTAAATTATCTTGTATTGTTTCAACTTTTTCCTCAATAATCTCTTTTTTCTTAAATATATTATCAGGGTTATATCTTTCTCTTAGTTCTTCTTCATATTTCTTATCGTTTTCTATTAATATTTTGTCAAGCTCTGCTCTTTCTTCTTCATTGCACCAATAATTTCTATAAATTACTGTTAAAAGTGTTTTAGTCTTTGGTTTTAATTTTTGCTCATCTAATTGTTTATATGGATCTATTTTAGATACATAATCTTCTTTTTTTACTTTATTAAATAACTCTCTTAATTTAGCTGGTATCTTTTCTACATATTCAGTTGGTAAATATCCTAATATTTCATTAATTTCAGCAGATGCTTCTGCAAATTCATTTGTAATCATATTTTTTCTCCCTAATTCTATACATTTATATTTATATGAAATCTAATATTCTAATTTTATAATAGCATAACAAATTTGGTAAAACAATATTATTGGTTCATTTTTTCATGTTTCTTCTTCCCAATCAAAGCTACTGGCATTTGCTTTTTTCTTTGCATATTCTTTTTTTGCTTGTTTTGATAAGCTTTTATATCCTCGAATTTTTCTTGGTTTATAATTCACTTGCGAGTTAGAAACCATATTGCTGATAGCAATAATCCCACCAAGAATGTTACTAATCCCGTTTTCAATTTTGCTTTGAATATTTTTGCTTTCTTTTCTTTCTTTGCAGAGTTCATTTCTTGCTTCAGATTGTAAAATTGCTCTTTTAAATTTTTCTCCATTAAACTCTTCATTTCCTCGTTCATTCTTATATTGTCCTTTAATAGACTTTCCTGTGTATCTTGAACTTTCTTTTTCATTATTGTAATATTTTCCACTATTGCTTGTTCCATTTGATGCCAAAAGGTGCCAAAAGGGACGGGGAATTTTGGCACAGTTTTATATTTTATTATATTCTCTTCTTATTTTTTCTCTATTTATTTTAATAATATTAGAAATAATTCTAAATGAAATATTATGTTTTTTCAGTATTTTTACTAGTTCTCCTAATTCTGTCTTATTGCATTTTAGCTCTTCTAATTTTAATTCTTTTACTTTTAAAAACTCTTTTACCAGTTTGTTGCACACAACTCTTTTATCTTCTTCTATATCTATAAAGCTATATTCTCTAGTATTAGTAAAATTAATCTTTTTATAATTTGAGAATTCGTATTCTTCTGCCTTATTACATACTCCAGCTTTTACTGGATTATCATAAATATATTTGATGCAATTATATAATTGTTCTTCGCTATATATTCCTTCTGCTTTGTATCTGTCACGAAATACATAGCCTATCCTTTTGTGTTTTTTATTATAATATAACCCATATCTAGTGTTAAGGCAATGCATGTATTTGCTTAGATTTTCTGTCGTTTTTGTTTCTATTAATACATGAGTGTGATTATTCATTATACAATATGCTATTATTTTTACGCTGTAGTTATCCTTTATTTCATACATGTTTTTTATATAGAATTTAATATCTATTTCATCTTCAAAAATATAACTTTTATTTATTCCCTGTGACATAACATGAAAAAATGAAGTATCTAAATAATTTCTTGGATATCTAGGCATAAGAACTCTGCCTCCTTAGAAAAAAATGATATAAACTTTAATATTTATATCATTTTTTCTTTAATTAATTTGTCGAATTTTATATTCTCTTATAAAAACTTTTAATTTGTGCCAAAATTCCCCGTCCCCTTTGGCACCCTTTGGCACCCTTTGGCATTTACTTAAAATGTTGGATTTTTATGTAAATTATGGTATAATATAATTATCAAATCTTTACTTAACCTTCGCAAAACCCCTTTTGGTTAAAGACAGATTGAAATTGTAAATACAAGGAGGTAATCCGATGGTTATCCATCAAAGTAATAGGGAGTCCAAAAAGGTTCTTCCTATTGTTCCGTACCTTCGGGACATTGGTGTTTTTTCGGATAAGATTCCGGAAAATTCCGCATTGCTGATTTTGTGTGAAAGGTCTGATATTCTCGGACACAATCCTTTGCTTCCCGATTCCTACCTGTTTAAAGTGCCCCTCTGGGTCTACAAGAACGGTGAAACATTCCGTGTATTCAACTACATGGATGAACTCGTTGGAATATGCAAAATCGAAGCCAGTGGCATTCGTGTCTATGGTAGAGAGATGTTTGATTCCCAGGAATCTGGCTGGCAGCCTCTCAGCAAGTTTTGCGACGACATCGCCATTTTTAGCAATAAGGACAAATCCGAGGAGATTCTGAAAAGATTTTTCTCACATTTCTCTCATTATAAGATCCCAATCTTTTGTCGGGGATTGAGAGAATAGTCAAAACGGAAAGGCGCGTGCTTTAATGTACGCGTCTTTCCGTTTTGTTATTGCTAGATGCCAAAATGTGCCAAAAGGGACGGGGAATTTTGGCATGGTAATTTATCCACAATTTACCCTTTTGTATCTCCTGCAATCCACTTTTCCACTTAAATATGTTGATAATTTTTCACCATTTATTAAATTTTCTTTTTGCATTTTGGTAAGGTTTTTTATTTGATATTCTAATTTACATGCTAATGACTTATCTTTACTCTTCCACGCTATTTCTAATTTAACTGCATTGTGTGATTTTGTATACTTTGCTCCGTTTTTGCTTTTTAATAAATGCTCATTTATTCTTTTTTCTAAATTATTTGTCATTCCTGTATATATTGAATTATCCAAACATCTTAACATATATGTATAATACATTTTTTCTCCTATACTTTTATTTTAAAAAAATTATATAGCTTTTTTATTTTTAAGCAAGTCTTTTTTATTTATAACTCAAAAATGACTAGCTTAATTGCTAGTCATAATATTTAAATCTTCTATTATGTACTCTGCTGTATCTGGCATTACAAATTTTTCTGTTAGGAATTCTAATACTTTATTTATTTTTTCTTTACTATCTGTTATATTTTCTATTCGTGTTGATTCTGGTTCGTAGTTCTTCATTTGTTTTACTATTTCTATTCCATATTTTTCATCTAATATTTGATAATACTTAATTGTTCCAGTAGTATGTTCATTTTTCATAACTGTACTGGCATAAAGTTTTTTCATTTTCCTCCCCCTTTTCCTTCGTATTGCCTTTTATTATATATTTGTTATTCCGAAATTACAAGAACTTTCGTGTACCAGCTTTCGACAATTATTGCACAATACATTTTATTGATATCCTTTTGCTCTTAAAGAGGATTCTATCTCATTTATCCTTTCCATTATTGATACAAACAGCGGCTTAAATACTATATTTATATTTTTTACTATATTTATTGTATTTACTTTAAATCCTTTTACAAGTAAAACATATTTTATTCTTTCTAGCTCTTCTCTCAATATTGGAATAAAGCTAATTGCTATTGTAACTAACAGTCCTAAATCTTTTGGATTTATACCAAACAATTTTAATGGATGCGCTAAATCCTCCATAACTGTAGCAAATTCCATATATGAAAGCATTTTTGAAAATATGTATGTCATAACACACACCAAAATTAATTTAATTCCAATTGTTATTGCATAATTTATATTAACAACAAAAGCATTTATTATTGCTGTTATTAGTACAAATATGGATATCTTTATTAGATTATCTATTAAACTCTTTAAATTAATTTTGTACGCAATTATTAAAGTAACATCTATTGTCAAAGCTGCAATTAATGCTATATTGCTTTTTACAAAAAATATTAAAATTACATATACTAGAAAAAATATAAATTTAATTATATTAATTATGTGTTTTAATTTCATTTTTTTGCTACCTCTATTATTTTGTTAGTTAATTCTTCTTTTGTCCATTCTTCTAATTTTATTTCTATTCCATTTTTTTTAAACTCGTATAACATTTTAGCAAGACTTGGTATTTTTATTTCGTGTTCTTCCAAGAATTCTATATTTTCTAATATTTCCTCTTTATTAAATTCTTTTATAATTTCTCCTTTTTCTAAAACTACTACTCTATCTGCAATTAGAATTTCATCCATTACATTTGTTACATAAATTATTGTATATCCCTGTTTTTTTAATGTTTTTACTATTTCGTAAACATCTTCTTTTCCTTCTGAATCTAGCATTGTAGTAGGCTCATCAAAAATTATATATTTAGGATTTACTGCTAAAACTCCTGCAATAGTAACTCTTTGCTTTTGTCCCAAAGATAGTTCATAGGTAGGGCTTTTTAAGTATTTGTCCATTCTTAATTTTTCTAATGATGTTTTTATTCTAATTTCTTCATTATCCAATTCTAGATTTTTTAAAGCAAATGCAATATCATCATATACGTTGTTAAATATTATTTGATTTTCTGGATTTTGAAATACCATTCCTATTTTTTTTCTTAAATTATAGAATTCTTTTTTGTTTGCTGTATTTATACTATCAACAGTTATTCTGCCAGACTTTGGCTTTAACAAACCTGCTATTAATTTAGACAATGTTGATTTTCCGTGAGCCATTTTTGCCGATTACTGCCACGAACTCGCCTTCTTGTATTTCTAAATTGATATTTTTTAATACTTCTTTACCATTTTTATATTTAAAATTAACCTCTTCTAGTTTAATCATTTTTTAATACCTCACATACTGTTTTATACACATAAAAGCTTCCAACTATTAAAATTACTCTATCACTATATGCCTTTTTACAAATATTAATTGCATCTTTCAATTCATATTTATACATATTTATATCATTTAAGTATTTCTTTGCTTCTTTATATAGCTTTTCTTTTGATACATATCTTTTTTTGTCATTTCCACTTGTAAATATAAATATCGAATCTTTTTCTTTACATATATTTTTAATTATTGTTTTATAATCTTTTGTTTTTAAAAGTGAAATAATATATACTTTTTTACTATGTGAAAAGTATTGTTCAACATTTTGTCTTAAATTGTTTATAGCATTTTCATTGTGTCCTCCATCAAATATAATTACCGGATTTTGACTTAAAGTTTCAAGTCTTGCTTTATGTACAACAGTTTTTAGTCCATTGTAAATAGCCTCTTTAGAGATTTTGTATCCTTTGTTTTTCAAAATATCAATACATTCTAATACTTCTGCCGCATTGTTTATTTGAGCTTTTCCTTTCAAATTAATTTCAACATTTTTATATTCTTTATAATCAAATTTTTGTAGTTCCAAAGTATATGAGTAATTTTGTATTTTATCTGAATTTACCAAATGCAATGTTGCATTCTTTTCCCTGCAAGTATTTTCTATAATACTGTTTACGCATTCTTCTTGCTTAACAAATACTGTATCTGAATTTTCTTTTATTATTCCTGCTTTATGTGTTGCAATTTCTTCTATTGTGCTTCCCAATATATCCACATGGTCATATCCAATATTTCCTATAATAGAAACCATTGAATCCACAATATTTGTACAATCAGTTGTTCCTCCAAGACCTGTTTCTAATATTGCAATATCACAATTGTTTTTTGCAAAATATATTAAGCTAAGTGATGTAATTGCTTCAAACCATTTTACTGGAACTTTATGCGTTTTATTATAATTAGTTATTTCTTTTGATAGTGGAATTAAAATTTCTTCTACTTCTTCATCTGTAATTTCTTTGTTATTTATATATATTCCATCATTAAATCTTATTAAATGTGGAGATATGAATTTTCCTACTTTGTATTCTGTATTTTCAAGAACACTTGCTAACATTTCGCATATACTGCCTTTTCCATTTGTTCCTGCTACATGTACTATTTTTAATTTTTTTTGCGGATTATCAAACTTCTCCATTAGATATTTCATAGCATCTAAATTAGGATCTTTTGTAAATTTGCTAAATGTATTTAAATATTCATCTATATTCATTGTTTCTTCTTCATAAATGTATTTTTTTGCAAATGGTCTTAATGCTTTTTCTAATAAATAAATTGTTATTACTTGTATTGGTAGCATAATTGCTTGTGCTGTTATTCTTGTTAGAATTACTGCTATGTATGCTTTTCCATACATAATGTTTAAAAATGCAGATTCTATAACAACTTTTACTCCTATTTGCACAATTAAACTACTTAATATTAATTTAAAAATAAATGTTTTGTCTTTTATTTCTTTATTGGGATTTTTGTATAAGAATATTCCATATATAAATCCCATTACCCCTGCAGTTATAGTAAATCCTGGGAAATATGCACCAAATGGAAAAATAAGTGCTCCTATTAAATCTCCTAATGTTGCTACAGCCAAACTATATTTAGGTCCTAAATACACCCCACATAGCATCATTGGAATAAAACTAAAACTTATTACTAGAAATGAAGTTTTAATAGATAAAAATCTTGATAGAACTAGCAGTATACTTAAAAACATTGCTGCTAATATCAGTTTTTTTGTTTTTGTAATTGTAAATTTGCTCATAAAAAAAGCCCCCTTTTAATTTTGGAGCTTCCACGTTAAATAAAGACTACTCTTTGTTTAATAGCGGAATGCGAAAATAAATCAGCAAAGCTAAAAGCTTTTTCGTTTACTAACAACTTCCCGTTTAGTAACACTTAACTATTTATTCTCTACTCTATTCTTGTCTTATTTTATCAGATTTTGTAGTATATTTCAATTAGTTAAATTAATTTATTAAAATTTCTTTTGCTATAATATATTCTTTTTATTTCCATAGAATTATTTCTTACCATATAAAATATTGTAAAATTTTTAGCCCTTAATTTATACCAATTTATATTTTTATCTTTTGTATTTTTAAAAATCTCAAATGCTGTTGGAAATTTACTTCTTTTTTCTATTTGCTTTACTACTTCTTTATATAATTTATCTGCTGCATCTTTGTTTTCTAAATTATGTACTATATAATACAAAATTTCATTAAATTGATTTATAAATGTCGGAAAATATTTTATTTCATATTGTTTATTTTCCATCTATTATCCTCCTGGCCATTTGTTTCATTTCTTCATTAGTATAATATCTACTGTTGTATTCATTTTCTTCTTCTGCTTTTTCAAGTTCTTTTTCTATATCTTCAACGCCAAATCTAGATTCAAGCATCTCTTCCGAATTCAAATCTTTCATAAGTTTAGAATATTTCTCCAAACTCATTACAACCATAGAACCATATCCATTTTTAGTTAAATATACCTCTTCATTTTCTCTTAAAACTAAATCTTCTATTTCTGGATATTTATTTCTTAAATCTGATACAGGTCTTATATTAATCATAAACCAATCCCCCTTAAATCAATTATCATAATTTTATCATTATTTTATCTTAATTGCAATATTTTATTCAAGAACAAAGCTACTTTAGTCGCCCTTTGTTCTCGCCGATTTGAGTTTCCGAATGTAATGAGGAAATCTCAAAGGCAATAACGATTATAGCATTAAATTAACTAGTCTGCTTGTTCCCAATCTATCTGCGCCAAATTCTATAAATTTTTCTGCGTCTTCAAAAGACTTTATTCCTCCTGCTGCTTTTATTTTTACATTTGTTCCTTCTAATTCTCTTTTAAATAATTGTATATCTTCAAATGTTGCACCACCTGTTGAAAATCCAGTTGAAGTTTTTATATAGTCTGCTCCAGCATTTTTTACAATTTTGCACATTATTGTCTTTTCTTCATCTGTTAATAAACAAGTTTCTATTATTACTTTTAAAACTTTTTCACCACATACATTTTTTATGGCTTTTATTTCCTTTTCTATATCTACATATTTTTTATCTTTTAACCAACCTAAGTTTATAACCATATCAATTTCATCTGCTCCTTCTTCTATTGCAGACAATGTCTCATAAACCTTTACATTTGTTGTATTATACCCATTAGGAAATCCTATAACTGTACATACTTTTAATTTATCACCAACATATTTTTTTGTATCTTTCACATAGCTTGGTGGAATGCAAACTGATGCAACATTATATTTTATTCCATCATCACATATATTTTTTATTTGCTTCCATATTGCAGTTTGAGCAAGTACCGTATGATCTACTTTTTTTAATATTTCATTTTTGTTCATGATTTTTCTCCTTAAAATTTTTAATAGATTGTAATTTGTTTAATTAAAGTAAGAGGTGGGATTTATATGAACAAAAGGGGTCTGTCCCCATTTGTTCATATCGCAAATTTATCATATATATTATATCATAAATTTTATTATTTCATAATATTATATTTTAGGTGATTATATGGAAACATTAAGTTTAGGTTCAACTGGTCCTGTGGTAGAACTGTTACAAAGTACTTTAATGAAATTAGGCTTTTATTCTGGAAATATAGATGGTAATTTCGGTCTTTTAACACAAGTTGCTGTTAAAAGATTTCAAAGAAATTTTGGATTAACTCCAGATGGAGTTGTTGGCCCCTCTACTTGGGATGCCTTATTTCCATATATAAATGGCAGAACTTCATATACTATAAAACAAGGTGATACATTATATAGCATTGCAAATAGTCTTTCTACAACTATAAATAGAATTATTGTTGCAAATCCTGGTATTTCGCCCAACAATTTGCAAATTGGTAAACAAATTATAGTTCCTTTTGGAAATATTGTTCCTACAAATATCAGTTATAGTGCAAATATATTACAACTTGATATTAATGCACTTTCTAGTATTTATCCATTTTTAGAAATAGGTTCAATTGGTTCCAGTGTTCTTAATAATTCCATTCCATATATAAGGCTTGGAACCGGTGATACAGAAGTTTTTTATAGTGCTTCCATACATGCAAATGAGTGGATTACTTCTCCTTTGCTTATGAAATTTGTGGAAAATTTTTGTTTAGCATATGTTAATAACTCAACTTTGTTTGGTTACAACATTAGAAATATTTTTAACAATACTTCTATATATGTTGTTCCTATGTGCAATCCAGATGGTGTAAATTTGGTTACTGGTCAAACAAAACCTAATTCAAGTATATATAATAGTGCTAAAGCTATTGCAAATAATTATCCCTCTATTTCTTTTCCTAGTGGATGGAAAGCTAATATTCGCGGAATTGACTTAAACTTGCAGTTTCCTGCTGGTTGGGAAGAAGCTAGAAGAATTAAATTTGCACAAGGTTTTACTTCTCCTGCTCCACGAGATTATGTAGGTTCTGAACCTTTAGTAGCACCAGAAGCTATTGCTATATATAATTTTACTAGACTCCATAACTTTAGATTAATACTTGCTTATCATACTCAAGGCAAAGAAATTTATTGGCAATTTCAAAATTATGCTACTCAGGAAGCTATGCAAATTGGTGAAATTTTTGCCCAAATTAGTGGTTATGCTTTAAGTGAAGTTCCTTACAATTCTAGTTTTGCAGGATATAAAGACTGGTTTTTACAAGAGTATAGAAGACCTGGATATACAATAGAAGCAGGGCTTGGTGAAAACCCACTTCCTATTAATCAATTTAATGAGATTTATAATGATAATATTGGAATATTAATTTTAGGCGCAGTTTTATAACTGCTCCTAAAATTTTCAATTTTTTTATTAAAAAATATGCCCGAGGATAATATCCTCGGGCATACTCTTTTGCAAAAGAGCTTGTGTTGTCAATAAGTTTTCAGTTGATAGTATTCCAAATTTCTTCCATTTTATTGTTCTCAAATATGACCTCTACAGTAGTATAGTCACTACTTTTATAGGCCTTTACTATTTCTTGAAGAACAGCTATGGCTTTAAGCTCATTAATCGTAAGTTCACCCGCTTCTGGCAAATTGATTAGCTCGGCAAATCTAAGCTTAGCCTCTTTTTCTGAGAAGTTTGGAAGTGATGATCCCTCTTCCGATTCAATGTTTCCATTCTGATAGACCAAAATTGCAATTCTCTGAAGTTTAAGAATTTCTTCTCTTACACTTTGCAAGCGTACCTCATACTCGTTGCGTTCTTGGTTAAGTATCTTCATTTCTTCGGCACATTCATTATACCGACTATAAATGTCGATAACATTTTGCTTCTGTTCTGTCAGTTTTTCCAACAGTTTTTTAAGAGCTTCTTGAGCTTTTCTCAGCTCTTCCAATATTTCTCTTCTTTCAGAGACCTTTTCTTTGTGTTCTCCCTCAAGCGAACATACCTTTCGCCTAAGTTCTTCTTCCTGTTTTTTTAAATCTTTCATTGACTTATCTTCTTCCTGTTTTTTTAGATGCTCCATTAACTTATCTCCTTCTTGTCCATTTTCATCCTGTTTTCCCTGACAAATAATCTCTTCTTCTGAAATTGTTTTTTCTCTAACTTTTCGGCTTTTCTTCTTGCTAATTCTCCGAATCATCTCTTCGGCACCTGCCGGAGAAATTTTTCGAACTGCATCATATAATTCCTCTTCGTTTTGAAAACCAAATTTAGCCATCAGGTATTCCTTACTATCGTCTCTTTTCAGAGCAACATGAACGTCCTTAGAATTCATAAATCTTCCTCCAGTAGTGTTTTGTCAATTGTTTTAATCAAAGATTTAATCTGATTTTCTGCGCCTTCGAAACCATGTATAAGGTTTCCCACATCAACTTTTACTTTTTCGACCTCTCTAGCGTACGCTTTGTCGGATGGAGTTTTTATAACTTGCAGTAAACTTTCTCTGCTAACTCCGTTGGCATCTGCAATTGCTTGTAATGAATTGTAAACCGTTTGATCTGACAAATTGTACTTTTGAGCAATTTCGGAAATCATTAATCCCCTGTTGTGCAAACTCATGAAATTTTCTTTCATAAGCTTTGTTCTTTCAGACTCTTTTGGCATAAGAAAAATCTCCTCTCTCTAAAATATTATTAAGAGTCATATAGATTTATGTAAATCTACGTTTTTATTATACTACAATTTACATAAAATAGCAACTTTCTCTATTTCTCTTCTTCTAAATCTTTGTTGCTTGGCACTTCAATTGATTCTCCATTCTAAAATCTATTTTTTCCCTAATTTTATTTTTATACTATACGTCTTTTTATTTCTTAAAACTATTAAGTTTACTTCATCTCCAGCTTTTTTAGAATAAATATATTTTCTAAGTTCACTCATTTTGTTTATATCTATATCATCTATTTTTGTTATAATATCCCCAACTTTTAAATTTGATGTATTTGCTGGTCCATCTTTATTTATTTGAGCTACATATATTCCAGAACCAAATTCTATTCCTGTTTCTAAATAAGGTACAACATTTTTGTCATATGCAAATATGCCTAAATATGCTTCTTCAAAATTTCCATTTGTAACAAAGCTTTCTATAATAGGTTTTACAATATTAATAGGCACAGCAAAGCCTATTCCTTCTGCTTCATTTATTTTTACTGTGTTTACTCCAATAACTTCCCCATTTGTATTTATCAATGGTCCTCCACTATTTCCTGGGTTAATTGTTGCATCTGTTTGAACTAAATCCTCCATATATGACTCATTATTTTCTTCTTCTAATTTTATTGTTCTATTTACTCCGCTTATAATTCCAGAAGTTACAGTTCTTTGAAATTCTACACCAATTGGATTTCCTATTGCATATGTGGTTTGTCCCAATTTTACATTATCTGAATCTCCTAAATTTAAATACTGTAATCCTGTTGCATTTATTTTTACAATTGCTAAATCTAAGTCACTGTCGGCCCATGCCACACTTCCATTGTAACTTTTCCCATTTTCTAATGTTATATAGCAATTGCTATATTTGTTACCTGCCACATGCCAATTTGTAAGGATATAGCCATTTTCTGAAACTATCATTCCTGTTCCCAGTCCTAAATCAGAAGCACTATTATTTAAAAATATTGAATTTCCTTTATTTTTTATTTTAGAAATTCCAACCACACTTTTTGTAACGCTTTCTAATACTTCTGTTATATTTTGTTCTTCTTTTTTACTTTCATTTTGTGAAAGTCTAACTGCCACATTATTATTTTCATCAGTCGAATACACGTCTATATCTGTATACATGCTATATATAAATACACTACTTGCCGCAACTACTATTACTAAAAAAATCAAACTAATTATCTTCTTAAATTTACTCTCTCTTTTCCTGTATTCATACATCTTTATCCCTCCTTTACAATATTCCTACATTATATTTTTTCCTTTTTTTACTATTTTAATCATATATTTAACTGTCTTTTTTTGTCGATTGTTGCTGTAATTTGACAAGTTTGTGTCAAATTATTTACATTATTTTGTGTTTTATGTTACAATTTAGTGTAGCAGTTGATTTATAACGATTTTAACGATATATATTAGTTATAAAATATAATAAAAGGTGATATTATGGAGAGCAATGTATACAATTTAACAAACCCACAAAAATCAATTTGGTTCACAGAACAATTTTACAAAGGAACACCTATTGAGAATATCACAGGATGTGTAATTGTATTAGAAAAATTAAATCTTAAAGCTTTACAAAAAGCTATTAATTTATTTGTTAAAAGCAATGACAGTTTTAGGTTGAAATTTACAGTAAAGGATGATAAACCTTTACAATATTTATCTTCTTTTTCTGAATTTGAAATTGAAAATGTTATGGTAAATACAGATGAAGATATAAAAGATATAGAAAATGAAATGTCTAATACTCCTTTCGAAGTTTTAGATAATTTACTATTTTCATTTAAAACATTTACATTTCCAGATGGTCATGGTGGTTTTGTTATAACAGCTCACCATTTAATTTCTGATGCATGGACAGCGGGTCTTGTAGTTAATGAGATTATGGATTATTATGAAAAAATAATAAATTCACAAATTATAGATAATCAAAATCCTTCTTACTTAGATTACATTACTTCTGAGCAAGAATATTTAAATAGTGAAAAATTCAATAAGGATAAGGAATTTTGGAATGAAATTTTTAAAACAGTTCCAGAAGTTGCAACAATTCCTTCTATTAATGTTGAAAATTCTAATTCTTCTTTGTCTTGTAAGGCAAAAAGAAAGCAATTTGTTATACCAAAAGAAACAATGAATTTAATTAATGAATTCTGTAAGCAAAACAAAGCTTCAGCTTTTAATTTCTTTATGGCTGTTCTTGCTATATATTTATCAAGAGTATCATCTTTAGATGATTTTACTATTGGTACACCTATATTAAATAGGGGAAACTTTAAAGAAAAACAAACAACAGGTATGTATATTAGTACTATTCCTTTTAGAATTTCTATCAATCATAAAATTCCATTTGCTGAGTTTTTATCTAATATATCAGCAGATTTTTTAAAGATTTTTAGACATCAAAAATATCCATATCAATATCTTTTAGAAGATTTAAGGAAAAAGGATAGTAGTATTCCTAATTTATATAATATATTACTTTCTTATCAAAATGTAAGAAGTAACAAACAAACTTCTGATATAAATTATGAATCTAGCTGGGTTGGAAATAATTTTATTTCTGATGATATTGATATCCACCTTTATGATATGAATGATACTGGTGATATAAACATTGCATATGATTATTTAATAAGCAAATATTCTATTGATGATATTTGTTCTATTCATGCTAGATTTTTATATATTATAAACCAAGTTTTAGAAAATAATGATATCACATTAAATGAAATTGAAATTGTAACTCCTGATGAAAAGAAAAAAATATTATATGATTTTAATAATACTTCTGCAGATTATTCACGTGATAAAACAATTACTCAATTATTTGAAGAACAAGTTGAAAAAACTCCTGATAATATTGCTGTTGTTTTTGAAAATCAAAAATTAACATATAGAGAACTAAATGAAAGAGCTAATAGTTTAGCTAATTATTTAAGAAGCCAAAAAATTGGAAGAAATGATATTGTAGGAATTATGGTTAATCGTTCTTTAGAAATGATTATATCTATTCTTGCTGTTTTAAAATCTGGTGCTTGCTATATTCCAATAGATCCAGAATATCCTCAGGATAGAATAGCGTACATGTTAAACAACAGTAATACAAAATTGCTATTAACCTTTAAAAGATTGGAAAACAAAGTAACTTTTGATAACAAATTATTTGTTGAGCTTGATAATGAATTATATAATTCTAATAAAGATAATTTAATAAATATAAATGAACCAGATGATTTAGCATATATTATATATACTTCTGGCTCTACAGGAAACCCTAAGGGAGTAATGCTAAAGCATAGTAATATTAATAACTTTATTCAAGGAATGTGCAATGTTGTAGACTTTAATTCGAGAAAAACTATTGTCTCGGTTACAACAATTAGTTTTGATATATTTGTATTAGAATCTTTATTACCTTTAGAAAAAGGCTTAAAAATTGTTATTGCAAATGAAAATGAACAAAATGATGCTAGGTTGTTTAATGCTTTATGCTTAAAAAATAACGTAAATATTATTCAAACTACACCTTCTAGATTTCAAGTTTTAATATCAAATTCGAATGAATTAAATTATTTAGAAAGCATAACTGATATATTGGTTGGTGGAGAATCCTTTCCTAAAATGCTACTAGAAAAACTACAACAATTAACAAAAGCTAATATTTATAACGTATATGGCCCAACTGAAACAACTGTCTGGTCTACTGTTAAAAACCTAACTGATGAAACTTCTATAACTATAGGGAAACCTATATCCAACACAAGATGTTATATATTAGATAATAACAAAAAACTTCTACCTGTTTTAACACCACGGAAATTTATATATTGCTGGTGAAGGGGTTTGTGCCGGATACTATAACAATCAAGATTTAACAGGCAAAAAATTTATTATAAATCCATATATTGATGATGAAATAATATATGATACTGGTGATTTAGCTTGCTTTAATGATACTGGCGAATTAATTCATTTAGGAAGAAATGACTTCCAAGTAAAAGTTAATGGACATAGAATTGAATTAGAAGAAATAGAGAATTGTATTCTTTCTTTAAATAATATTAATAAATGTATTGTCATAAAAAAAGCTTTTAATAATCATGAATTTTTATGTGCATATTTTGTTTCAAATTATGACATAAATTTAAATGATATAAGAACTACATTAAATAAAAAACTGCCTTCATATATGGTTCCTCAATACTTTATAAAACTTTCAGATTTGCCTTATACACCTAATGGAAAGGTTGATAGAAAATCTTTACCAGAACCAAATATTGAGGTGAAAAAACATGAAATAATATTACCTAGAAATGATATTGATACATTGTTAATTGCTATTTTAAAAGAATTATTATCAATTGATAATATAAGTATAACAGATTCCTTCTTTGAGTTAGGTGGAGATTCTTTAACAGCTATAAGTTTATGTGCAAAAATTTATAGTGAACTTAATGTACAAATTTTTGTTAAAGATGTATTGGAAAATCCTATTATTAAAGATTTATCTGATGTCATCTCCTCTAAGGACTTACATAACAAGAACTGTCCTTTAAAGAAAGCAGAAATCAAAGATATCTATCAGGCTTCTTTTGCACAAAAAAGAATCTTTTACTCAACACAAGCTATCTCTGGTGGAAACAATGTTGTATATAATGTCTCAGGTGGATTATTAATAGATTCTGTTTTAGATGTTAATAAAATTGTTGACTGTATTAATAAAATAGTTAATAACCAAAGCTCTTTTAGAACTCAATTTGAAATTGTTGATGGTGAGTTATATCAAAGAATTATTAATCATGTCCAAATCAAAATTGATTGCTATGATGGTCAAGAAAAAGATTTGCAGTCTATTCTTGATAAGTTTCCTAAGCCATTTGATTTAGCAGTTGCACCTTTACTTAGAGCTTCTGTATACGTTCTTGATAATAAAAAGACTCTACTTTTACTAGATACTCACCATATAATTATGGATGGTGCTTCTTTGAATATATTAATACAAGATTTTTGTACATTATATAGTAATAATAATATTGATAAATTAAAATTCGAATATATAGATTATTCAGAATGGGAAAAATCTTTTGTTGAAAGTGATGAAATAAAAAAATATGATGAATACTGGGCAAGTACATTTGCTAATTCTCAAATTTCTTCACTAAACTTGCCTTATGATTTTCCTGCAAATTCAAAATCTTACGAAGGTGATAAAATATCTTATAACATGCCAAAAGAAACTTTTGCAAAAATAGAAGAACTTGCAAAAAAACATGACGTTTCTGCATATACAGTGTTCCTTTCTGCTTTATATATTCTATTATATAAATATACCGGCCAAACTAATCTAATTGTTGGTAGTCCATTAGAAGGAAGAAATTATGAGGAATTTAATAATATTATTGGTATGTTTGTAAATAATATTGTATTAAAAAATGATATTCTACCTGAAAATTCAGTTGACAGTTTATTAAACAGCACACAGAACATAGTAACAAATGCAATATCAAATCAGCCATATCCTTATGAGCTTATACTTAAAAAATTAAATTTAGATAAGAACACTTCTTTACTTGATGTAGTATTAACTTATCAAAATACAAAAAAATCAAAATATAATATAGAAAATGCTGATTTAGAATTATTGTATTCAAACACAAAAACTGCTAAATTTAATATTTGGTTAGAAATCATTCCAGATTTAGCTAGATTTAATTTAGAATATAACTCTAGTCTGTTTAAAAAAGAAACAATTAATAGTTTCTTAGAACATTATATATTTATATTAAATCAATTAATTTCTAATACAACTATAAGTATTGATGATATTGAAATTATAACTTCAAAGGAAAAAGCGTTACTAAAACAATTTAATAATACTGATGGACCTATTAATGATGATACAGTTGTTTCTATATTTGAGGAACAAGTAAAAATGCATCCAGACAATATTGCAATTATATGTAATGACAAAACTTTAACTTATGATGAATTAAATAAAAGAGCAAACAGCTTAGCTCACCTATTAATAGAAAAGGGCATTGGAGCAAATGATATTGTTTGTGTAATGACAAATCGTTCTTTTGAAACAATTGTATGTATGATGGCTATTTTAAAGGCTGGTGCTGCATTCTTTAATGTTGACCCTAATTACCCTATTGAGAGAACAAAATATTATTTAGAAGATAGTAAGACAAAATATGTACTTACACAAGCAGAATTAAAAGATAGAGTATCATCTATTGAAAATTGTATAGAAATTGATTTAAGCATAGAAGATATTTATAATAAAAACTTTGAGAATCCAAATGTTAAAATAAATCGTGGGGATTTATCTTATCTTATTTATACATCTGGTTCTACTGGAAAGCCTAAAGGTGCAATGTTAAACCAAGTAGGCTTTGCTAACATGGTTAAAGCCATGACTCTTGTTTTAGACTATTTAAAAGAGGGTAATAAGCATTGTATAGCCTCTGTAACTTCTACACCTTTTGATATCTTTGTTTATGAAATTATAGTTTCATTAACTCATGGATTAAAAATAGCTATGGCTAATAATGCAGAACATAGAAATCCAAAGCTTTTAGATGAATTAATTAGAAAATGTCATGTAGATGTTATGACTGTTACTCCAAGCTTAATGAAAATCAACTATGACAATAGAGAGCCAGATACTGCATTAGCTCAAGTAAAAAATATGGTTTTTGGTGGAGAACCTCTTCCAGAAAAATTTGTTGAAGACTTAAGAGCTCTAGCAGACGATATAACAATTTACAATATATATGGTCCTAGTGAAATAACTATACTTTGTAATGTTCAAAATTTAAATGGAGAAAAAGAAATTACTATTGGTCCTCCAATAATGAATACTCAAATTCACATATTAGATAAAAACATGAAACCTTTACCAATTGGTGTTGTTGGTGAAATATATATTTCTGGAATTCAAGTAGGTTATGGATACATAGGTAAACCAGAATTAACAGCAGAAAAATTCTTAGATAATCCTTTTGGCGAAGGAAAGATGTATAAATCTGGAGATATTGGTAGATGGACATTTGATGGAAAAGTTCAATGTTTAGGAAGAATTGATAATCAAATTAAATTAAGAGGATTAAGAATTGAGCTTGGGGAAATTGAAAATGTAATGCTAAATGTTCCAAATGTTTCTTCTGCAGTAGTAAATAAAATTGAAATAGATGGAAAAGAGGCCTTATGTGGTTACTATACTTGTGACAAAGATGTTTCAGAGGATATTGTAAAAGGTGCTTTAAGAAAAGCACTTCCAGCATATATGGTGCCTACATACATTGTAAAATTGGACCAAATGCCTTATACAATAAATAGAAAGATTGATAGAAAGGCCCTTCCTTTGCCTGAGCTAAACAAACCAGTTGCAAATAATAAAATAAATATTGAAGAGCTAAATTCTGTTGAAGAAAAGCTTCTTCAAATTTGGAAAAACATATTAAAAATTGATGACATAGATATTAATGATAACTTCTTTGACATTGGCGGAGATTCAGTTGCAGCAATTAGTATGCAAATAGAAGCAGTTAAATATGGTTTGGAATTTGAGTATGGTGATATATTTGCTTTTCCAACTATAAAGCAGTTGTCTGCTAATTTAAAAACTCCTGATGAAATATTTATAAAAAATTATGACTATAGTAAAGTTAATTCTGTTTTAGCAAGAAATACTATGGATAATTTAAATACAATTAAAAAAATCAAATTTAATAATATGTTATTAATTGGTTCAACAGGTTATTTAGGCGCACATGTCTTAGATGCATTTTTACAATCTAATAAAGGTATTGCATATTGTTTGGTAAGAGAAAAAGATGGTTTAGATATAAAAGAGCGTTTAAGAGGAGTTTTAAATTTCTACTTTGGAAATAAATATAATGAATTATTTAATAATAGAATAAAAGTAGTTTGTGGAGATATTGTAAAGGAGAATTTAGGATTATCCGAAAAAGATTATTCTGAATTAAAGAATAATATTGACATAGTTATAAACTCTGGTGCACTAGTTAAACACTTTGGTATAAAGAAAAAATTTGAAGAAATAAATGTAAAAGGAACTCAAAGTGTTATTGATTTTTGTTTAAACACAAAAAAAAGATTATTGCATGTTTCAACAATAAGTGTATCTGGAAATGGTGAAAAAGAAGAAACTGTTATAGAAACTCCTGAAAATATAAATGATAAAAAAATATTCAAAGAGTCTGACATATATGTTGGCCAAAATATTAAAGGAGTATACTCTACAACAAAATTCAGAGCAGAACTTTTAGTATTAGAAGCAATTAGTTCTAAAGGACTAGATGCCCAAATTTTACGTTTAGGAAATATAACAAATAGGTATTCTGACGGTGTGTTTCAAATGAATGCTGATGAAAACGCTTTTGCAAAACGTATAAAATCATTTATAGAAATTGGAGCATTTCCAAAATATATGCTTAAACATTCAATTGAATTAACTCCAGTTGATTTGGCTGCAAAAGCCATCATTAGAGCAGCTAATTATACAAGCGTTTGCAATGTTCTACATATTTACAATACTCATTTATTAGAAATCAAACTATTAATAAATACATTAAACAATGATTTACACATAGACGTTTTACCAGTAAACGATACTATGATGAAAGATATTATTACAGGAGTTTTAGCGGATAATAATAGAAAAGACATCTTATCTGGCATAATATATGATTTAGATGAAAACAAACAATTAATTTACACATCTAACATTAGATTGAACTGTAGTTTTTCTGAAGAATATTTCAACAAAATTGATTTTTCTTGGAAAAACATTGACAAAGATTATATAATTAAATATATTAATTATTTAAGAAAGATTAAATTTATAAAAGATTAGTAAAAAGGAGGATGCATATATTTTATATGCAAGTGTATAATAATGGGTAATTTTGTTTTAGATTTTTGGTTGTTATTTATATCTATAATTATTTTGTTATTTTTATCTTTTTATTTGTTTAAAAGAAAGGATAAAACTCAATTGCGTGGAATTTTTATAATAAACTGTGTTCTTACATTAATTATATCTTTGGGTGTGCTTATCCAAACTGTTTGTTATAATTTGTTTACTATAGATCCTATGATATTTGAGAATTTTATTTATATAGGTACTTGTTTTCTTCCTGTTTCTATATTTTTTACAGGCTCTATCTTTGTAAATACAAAGATTAAGTTTAGAAAACTATATTTATTACTATTCATAATACCAATTTGCTCACTTTTAATACTTTGGACGAACAATTATCATCATTTGTTTTATGTAAAATACTCTTCTGCGTTTTTTGATACGACTTATGGCCCATACTTTTATGTCCATACTATTTATTCATATTCACTAATGCTTATTGGAATTATAAAACTACTATACTTTTCAATCAAAAATTCAGGCTTTTTTTCAAAACAGTCTTTATTAATGGTCTTCGGTTTAACCTGTCCAATTATTGTGAATGTGCTTGGTTCATTTTTGAAAGTAATCCCTATGACAGTTTTTGCAACCCCTATAGCATTTTCTGTATCTGTCTTGTGTCTGGCTCTTGCTATATTTAAATTTGACTTTTTAAAAGTGACACCAATAGCGCTTCAAAGGGTTGTTGATAGAATGTCTGACGGATACATTATTGTTAATGACGAAAATATTGTAACAGATTTTAACCAAACCTTTTTAGACTTATTCTCTCTAAAAACTAGCGAACTTAGAAACATTAATATTAATGATTTAATTACAAAGCTTTCTAGTGATTCAGAGGAAAGACATACTTTTCTAGATGCAATTAATAAAACAAAATCAAATGATAAAACTATAAAAATAGAAAGATATTTTTCACAATTAAATAAATATTTTAATATTGAAATTAATAGTATTAAAAATAAAAATACATATCTTGGAACTTTAATACTTTTTAAAGATATTACTCAGCATACTATGGATATGAAAACAATTAAAGATAACCAGGACATGCTTATAGAAAAAGAACGTTTAGCTTCACTTGGACAAATGATTGGTGGTATTGCTCACAACTTAAAAACTCCTATTATGTCTATAGCAGGCGCCGCAGAAGGCTTATCTGATTTAATTAAAGAATATGATTCTAGCATTGAGGATCCAGAAGTAACTGTTCAAGATCATCATGAAATAGCAAGTGACATGAATGTATGGATAGAAAAAATAAGAACTCATTTATCATATATGTCTGATGTAATTACAGCTATAAAGGGACAAGCTGTTAATTTTGCAGACCAAACTTCTACTTCCTTTACAGTTAAAGAACTTATGAACTATGTTGACATTTTAATGAAGCATGAGTTGAAAAACGCATTAATTAACTTAAAAGCTCAAGCTGACATAGATTCTTCTACAGAAGTAAAAGGTAATATAAACAGCTTAGTACAAGTTATAAACAATATCATTTCGAATGCAATACAAGCATATCAATCAAGAGGAGAAACTAATAAAGATATAGATTTTAGAATATATAAGGAAGGTTCTAATATAATATTTAAAATTCAAGATTATGCTGGTGGATTGCCACAAAATGTTCAAGAAAAATTGTTTAAAGAAATGATAACAACAAAAGGTAAAAATGGTACAGGACTTGGATTATTTATGTCCTACTCAAATATAAAAGCTCACTTTAGTGGAAATTTAAGATATGAAACTTCAAGTGAAGGAACATCATTTTTTATAGAAATACCAATGTAAACGTAAAAAATCTCTTAATTAAATTAAGAGATTTTTTTATTTATATTAATTATCATCGTCTTCTAAAGCTCCGAACAGCTCATCAAATTTAGCCTCCAGCTCTTTTTGCACATCATAAGATAATACATCATCTTCTTTTTTATCATCCTCTTCATCTTGTGGAAGCATTGGTGCTTCTTCTACCTTCTTTGTTTCAGGTTCTTCTACATCATCAAATAAATCATCTAAGCTTTCTATTTTTGTTTCTTCTTTTTGGTCTTCATTTTCTTCTACATAAGGATTATATGGATTATATTTTCTCCATTTTCCTCTATCTATTGGATCTATTTCATTATGGCTACATGCAAATCTATTTACCAATTTAATTGTATCATATTTAAAGTAATAATACTTATGCGCTTTTATTGGCTTTATTCCTTTTTCAAATATAATACATAAGTCATTATCTAATCTTCTTAGTTCGTCTGGTGTCATAAGCGCTCTTGCCATAATTTGATCTGATTTATTATATCCTTGCCTCCACATGTTTTTATCTTTGCTTACAGACCAGCTATCTCTGCTTATGGTCTTCTCTCCCAACTCTTTAGAGAAATATTCAACTGTTTTTTGTGAGTTACTTCCTAAAAATATTGTTGTATCACAGTTACCAATAATTGTTTCATATGATTTATCATATACAGCTTCCAATTGGTCTAAATTTTGTAATATAACACTAAATGAAATCTTTCTACTTCTTGAAGTTGATATTTTTTTATCAAAATCTGGTATTCTACCAATGTTTGCGAACTCATCTAGTATAAAATATGTAGGTTGTGGAAGTGCTCCTCCATTCAAGTCTGCAAAGTCATATAAATGTTGTATCATTTGTGAAAAGAATATTGTAAGTAAAAAGTCATACGCCGCGTGTGTATCTGATGAAATAACATATAGAGCAGTTTTCTTTCTACCTATATCTTCAAAGTTTATTGTATTTGTTGATGTTAAATCTGCTATGTCTCTTGAATCGAACTTACCAAGTTTTGATTGTAAAGAAGAAAGTATAGAACTATATGTTTTTTCTGGTGCTATCTCAATAGATTTATAGTTCATTCTTGCTGGATGGTCATAAGGTAGTTGGTTCATAAGTTCTGTAAGTAAGTTTCCTCCACCACTGTTGTTCGCTGCTCTAACTAATTCTGCACAGCTTGCTAAGTTCTGTTCTTCTGGTGGTCTTGTTGCTAATAAGTAATATATTAGAGCTTTTAATAGCATTTCTGCCATATCATCCCAATATGGGTCTGATTGATTTTTTACATCGCTTTGACCTTTAACTATTGTGTTTGCAATAATATCGACATCAATTTCATTTTGTATATGTATTAATGGATTGTATCCATCACTGTTTTTTGGATTTACTAAATTGAATATTTTTATATCATATCCTTGTGTTTTTAAATAACCAGCTGTTTTATCATATAACTCACCTTTTGGATCTGTAAATACATATGATCCTAAAAGCTGGTACGCATTTGGTATAACATATGATGCAGATTTACCAGAACCAGAACCGTCCAACAACTAATACATTTACGTTTCCTCTTTTATCTACTGGTAAATAGTGTTTTTCTGCAAGTAAAATTCCTTTTTTAGGGCTAAGTACACTATATTGTTCACCTGATGCCCAATCACTTGAACCATGTTCAATATCTGAATATTCATTTTTTGGCATTGATTTTACAATTCCTACTGCTAACATAATTAAAACCCCTATTGTTACATAGCCCTCCACCTTCCAAAAAATTGGTGAATATGATGGTAAAAATATTTTTGAGATATTTGATCCTATTGTATTGAAATTAGAAAATAATACTTCAAAAAATTTACTACTATCAAATACTCCATTAATTGTTGATTCTTTTATACTTACTGCTATAGGCGCAGAAAGCAATATGGACAAACCTATCCATATTGCCGCTGCTATTATTAATGCCATTTTACTTTTCTTTAAAGCACTTTTTATTTTATAACTCATACTTTATCACCTTTTCATTTGTAAAAATATTATCTGCCTTCTCCTGTTTTTTCTGCTCTTTTCTTTTTAGGATTTCCTCCTGGTTGTGCAGAGATAACTATTCCATTTTCTTTCTCTGGGTTTTTAGCATCATATTCAAATGCTTTTTTAGGTGGCCATTTAATAGTCATTATAATTCCTCCTCTATTCTGTAAAAGTAGGTGTTCCTCCCACTAATTTAAATCCTTCATCTGTTATATCTCTTATTTCAAATGCAAAATAGGTTTTGTTTGGTTTCAATTTGCATTTACCTTTTACTTCATTTGTTGCTTCATCGAAGTATAAAACTGGTTTTAATTCTTCTGTTGTTTCTGGATCAATTATAGAAATTGGTCTTTTCAAATTTGGTGTGTATTGAACTTCTTTATATTCTGTTTCTTCTTCATTGTATAAAGTTTCAAATTTGAATGGCATTGGCTTTTTAGATATTATAACTTTATCTCCTTCCAATATACCATTATTTATAACTACTCTTTCTTTTCCAAAAGAAAGTATTGCTAACTTATTCCCTTCTGGCTTTGGTTCATCAACATAAAATGTTTTTTTCTTTTTTTCTCCAACCAACTCTTCTGTAAAATCTAATCTTTCAACAGTAAATTTAGGAGAATTTTCTTTTAGCTCCTCTTTTGGTGTTTTATTTACTTGATATATTACTGTATTTACTTCTGGTGGATCTGTTATACTAAAGTGTTTTCCTTGTATTATTTCTTCCATGCGATATTCGCACCTCATTTCTACATATATTAAAATAAAATGTATTTTGTCATTTGTATAATTACAATTATAATTATACCTTAATTTTATATTTATGTCAACATGTTTAATCGTTACTATTTAGTCTAAAACAATATATTGCAAGCGTTGTTCTAAGTGTATATTGCACGTTTGTGTTTTTAATAGTTCTTTGTGTTTTATTTTGCTGTTCTTGGATTAAATTTTGAAATACTTTTTAGTTGTTCAAATAATTCTTTTTCTTCCTCTGTAAGTTTTTTTGGAACTACTGTTTTTACTTCGGCTATTAGGTCTCCTCTACTGCCTCTTCCATCTTTATATCCTTTTTGTGGAATCTTTACTTTTTCACCACTTTGTATTCCCGGTGGTACATATATTGAAATTGGATCTTCTATTGAATCTATATTAACTCTTTTTCCAAGTGCCGCTTCCCATGGTGTTAAATATAAGTCTGTTACTATATCATATCCTTGTAATCTAAATTTATCATTATTTTGTATATTTATTTTTATAAACATGTCTCCGTTTTTTCCACCGTTTTGCCCCTGTTTTCCCTGTCCTAGTAATCTTACTTTTTCTCCATCTCTAATTCCTGATGGGATTTTTACAGAAAAAGTTTTCATTTTTCCGGTTTACTGTTCTTAATGATATTTTCTTTTCTGTTCCAAAATAGGCATCTTCGATTCCCACTGTTATTTCAGTTTCTATATTTTCTCCTTTTATTGGGAATTTTTTGTGAACTTTACTCTCTGACTTTTTTTCTTCTTGATTTGTTCCAAAAAACATATTAAAAAATTCACTAAAAACTGAATCCTTACTTCTTGTGCTTTCTTCATAGTCTTGTTTTATTTGTTTTTTGCCAACATGTGTATTCCACATTCTATCATATCTTCTTTTTGTAGAACCTGTTGATAGTACTCTATATGCTTCATTTATATCTTTAAATCTTTCTTCTGTTCTAGTATCTCCACCATTCAAATCTGGGTGGTACTTTTTTGCTTGTTCTCTAAAAGCTATTTTTATTTCTTCTGGTGTAACTTTATTATTATCTAGCCCTAAGATTTTATAATAATCCTTAAATATCATTTCAACATCCTCCTACAAAATTCTTTTACAAATTTTGTACTATTAACTTCTCTCTTTTTGTTCTTATCTGCTGCATAATTCAAATTTAACTTTGCATAATTATATCATATCTGCACTTTGTTGTGAATATTTAACTTGCAACTTTTTTAAGTTTTTTTGTTGATTTTTTTTATTTATGTAGATATAATGTTGATAGTAAATTTATAAGGAGGAAAAGCCATGAGAAAAGGCATTCATTCTGGGGAAAATGCTAAATACAAGATAATTGCTGTAGATGATGAGTCTGGTATCTTAGATACTCTAGGAGTTTTTCTAGAAAAAGAAGGTTATACTTTTACTGGTATTACAGATCCTATTGAAGCAATTGAAAGAGTGAAAACTGAACATTTTGATTTAATGCTTTTGGACTTTATTATGACTCCTGTACATGGTGACCAAGTAGTTGAAGAAATAAGGAAATTCAACAAAGATTTATACATACTATTACTTACTGGTCATAAAGATTTAGCACCTCCATTAGATACAATTAAAAGATTAGACATTCAGGGATACTGCGAAAAAAGTGATAAAATGGACCAACTACTTTTATTAGTAGAGTCTGGAATAAAAGCAGTAGCTCAAATGAATTTAATTAGGCAAATTAATGAAGAATTAAAAGATACATATGATAAATTAGAGCAAGCATATATGGAAAGTATAGAAACTTTAAGATTTACTGTGGAAGCAAAAGATCCTTACACAAGAGGTCATTCAGATAGAGTTTCTGAATATTCTGTTTTAATTGGTAAAAAGCTTGGACTTTCTGAACCTGATTTGAAAATATTAAAACTAGGAGGATTATTCCACGATATTGGAAAAATAGGTGTTCCTGACAGTATTTTACTAAAAGAATCTAAACTTACAGATGATGAATATTCAGAAATTAAAAACCATCCTACTATTGGGGCTCATATATTATCAAATGCAACTATTTTTAGAGATATATTACCAATAGTAAAACATCATCACGAACGCTATGATGGAAATGGTTACCCAGGGAAATTAAAAGGAGAAGACATTCCTTACCTTGCTAGAATTGCAGCAGTTGCAGATTCTTTTGATGCTATGACTTCAAAAAGAACTTATAGGGATTCTTTACCTTTAGATGTTGTAAAATCCGAGATAGAAAGATGCAAAGGTACCCAATTTGATCCTGCTATTGCAGACGCTTTTTTAGACATACTAGATACACAATATGCAGAAATTTCTCAAATTCAAAGTAAATATTTATAATATCAAAATATATACAGTAATAAACTTTTTTATACTGTATATATTTTTAAATAAAAAAGGGGGTGAATATTAATGACAAGTTCAGAAATAAAAAGTAAAGCAAGAGAAAGTCTTACAAACAAATGGGGAAAAGCTGCTCTTATAACTTTTTGTTATTTTGTAATAGAATTCTTAATTAACTTTATGATATCTGGTTCAGGAAGGAGCTTCCCTCTACTTTCTTCTTTATTAAGTATTGGCGAAACCGTTATTTCTGTTCCTCTAGCTTATGGAATTATGATGTCTTTTATGAAATTAAAAAGATCTGAAAATGTTGAGGCTTTTGATTTCTTTACAGATGGATTTTCTAATTTCGGAAGAGCTTGGGGAATAACTTGGAAAGTAATTAAAAAAATGATATTGCCCATAATTTATTTAATTATTGCAACTTGCGTTTTTCTTGCATTTCTATCATCTGTACCACCTTGTATTGGTTCAAACTCATCTATTATTTTACTAAGTTTTTTATTTATTATCTGGTCTCTTGCTTTACTAGCACTTTATGTTTGGGTTGCAATAAAATCTTTATTTTATGTATTAGTTTATCAAGTTGCTTATGACAATCCAAATCTTTCTTCTAAAGAAGTAGTTGAAGAAAGCGAAAAATTAATGACTGGTAATAGAGGTAAATATTTTGTTCTACAGCTTTCTTTCATAGGATGGGCAATTCTTGCTTGTTTAACTTTTGGAATTGGCTTTTTATGGCTAACTCCTTATATTACAATTTCAACAATTTGTTTCTATGAAGCTTTAGCCGGAAAATCTGATTCTCCTATTGAAGTTGATTCAGAAAAAGTAGAATAAAGAACAAAGCGACTTTAGTCGCCCTTTGTTCTCGCCGATTTGAGTTTCCGAATGTAATGAGGAAATCTCAAAGGCAATAGCGATTATAGCATTTTATATACTAGGAAATGAGAAATTTCCTAATAAATAAAAAAGCACAATTTGTTTTGCAAATTGTGCTTTTTTATTTATTCTATTCCTAAGTATTCATTGTATGAGCATTCTCTATCTATTATCTTATCTTTTCTTAAATCTATTATTCTATTTGCAACTGTTTGTGTTAGTTGATGGTCATGTGATGTAAATATCATGTCTCCCTTAAATTTTTGCATTCCTTCGTTTAATGCTGTAATGCTCTCCATGTCTAAGTGGTTTGTTGGTTCATCAAATATCAAGAAATTTGCTCCAGATAACATTAATTTAGAAAGTACACATCTTACTTTTTCCCCACCTGATAATACTTTTACATTTTTCAATGCTTCATCACCAGAAAATAACATTCTTCCTAAAAATCCTCTTACATAGGTTTCGTCTGGGTCTTTTGAATATTTTCTAAGCCAATCTACTAATATTTCGTCATCTTGAAATAAGTAAGAATTGTCTTTTGGAAAATAATCTTTTGTTATCGTTTGTCCCCAAATCACTTCTCCAGAATCTGGTTCTACTTCTCCTGCAATTATTTGAAACAAAAGGGTTGTTGCAAGTTCATTGTCTGATAATACTGCAATTTTATTATCTGCTTTTACTGAAAACGAAACATTTTTTAATACTTCTTCTCCATTTATACTTTTACAAACATTTTTTAATGTTAATATTTCTTTTCCCGGCTCTCTATCTGGTTTAAAATCTATATATGGGTATTTTCTATTTGATGCTTTTATTTCTTCTAATTGTATTTTTTCCAAAGATTTTTTTCTTGATGTTGCTTGCTTTGATTTTGAAGCATTTGCGCTAAACCTTGCTATAAAGTCTTGTAATTCTTTTATTTTTTCTTCTTTCTTTTTGTTTTGTTCTCTTGCTTGCTTTAATGCTAACTGGCTTGATTCATACCAGAAATCATAGTTTCCTGGGTAAACTTTAATTTTTCCAAAGTCTACATCTGCTATATGTGTACATACTTTATTTAAGAAATATCTATCATGTGATACAACTATAACTGTATTTTCAAAATCTATTAAAAAGTCTTGTAACCAATTTATACTTTTTAAATCTAAGTCGTTTGTTGGTTCGTCTAATAATAAAATATCTGGATTACCAAATAAGCTTTGTGCAAGTAATACTTTTACTTTGTCTTTTGCTTCAATTTCTCTCATTAATTTATAGTGTTCAGAACCTGGTATTCCCAAATTGTTTAATAGTGTAGCACTGTCTGACTCCGCATTCCATCCATCTAGCTCTGCAAATCTTTCTTCAAGTTTTGCAGCTTTTAATCCGTCTTCTTCAGAAAAATCTGGCTTTGCATAAATCTCTTCTTTTTCTTTCATAATTTTATAAAGCTCACTATTTCCCATTATAACTGTATCTATAAGTGTATACTCTTCATATGCAAAGTGATCTTGTTTTAATGTTGACAATCTTTCGCCTTTATCCATTGAAACTTCGCCTTTGCTTGGTTCTAACTCCCCAGATAGGACCTTTAAAAAAGTAGATTTTCCTGCTCCATTTGCCCCTATTAATCCATAACAGTTGCCTTTTGTAAATTTTATATTTACGTCCTCAAATAGTACTCTTTTTCCAAATCTAACTGTTACACCATTTGTACTTAACATTTGTTACCTCCTATAACATGTCTTTTTTCTTTAACCATATAAACGCAATTATTGATATTAGTATAGAAATTCCTGTTACTATTGCAAATCCATGTATATCATTTGAAAATGGCAATGGAACGTTCATTCCCCAAATACTTGCTATTAATGTTGGTAATGATAAAACAATTGTAATAGATGCCAACAATTTCATAACAACATTTAGGTTGTTTGAAATTACAGAAGCATATGCATCCATTGTTCCACTTAGAATGTCACTATATATTTTTCCCATCTCTATTGCTTGTCTATTTTCTATAATTGCATCTTCTAGTATATCATCATCTTCTTCATATGATTTTAGTATCTTTCCTCTTGCTGTTTTTTCCATTACTAGCTCATTTGCTTTTAATGATGTTGTTATATATACCAAGCTTTTTTCTACGTTTAGAAGTTGTATTAGCTCTTTATTTCTCATAGATTTCTGAAGTGCTTGAACAGTTCTTTCTGTTTGTCTATTTATTTTCTTTAAATCATTTAAGTAATATGATGCATTTAAATATAATATTTGTATTAAAAATCTAGTTTTCTTATATGTGCACATTCCTTTTACTCTTCCTTTTTCAAAGGAATCTATTATTCTATTTTTTCTTAGTGAAACTGTTATAAAAAACTCATCTCTTACTACAATCATACCTAAGGGCATTGTAGAATATGACTTTCCGTCGCTATCATCTTCTATTATTGGAACATCTACAACAAAAAGCGTCATATCGTCATCTATATCAATTCTGGCTTGCTCTTCGTAATCTAGAGGATATCTTATAAACTCATCACTTATATCTAGTTCAGAACAAACCATCGCAATCTCCTCATCTGTTGGGTTTATTAAGCTAATCCACGACCCGGGCTTAAACTCTTTTATTTTTTTAAAATCATTAGTTTCCAAATCTGTTTTATATATATTTAGCATAAAATCACCCCTTCTATTTTTTGCATTTTTGCACAACTATTTAGTATTATACCACATTATATACATAATTGTGTAGTTTTTTTATTTTTTCTTTGTTTTTTACAAAATTCGACATTTTTTTGTTTAAAGTGTGTGTTATAATAATACTCAAAGGAGGTGTTTACTATGGATAAACGAATTGAATTATTAGAAGAAAGAACTGTAATTTTTTTGGAAAAAACAAAAAAACAAAGAGAAAAATATAAAACCGAGAGAAAAACATTATTTGATTTTTCTGAGGAGAGGAACAACCTAGATGCTTGGGAAGAATATTTAAATAAAATAGAAAAAGAAATCATATAAAATTCTATATGATAAATATTAATATCTAAAGAATAAGGGGGAATGTACTATGAAGTTAAAAAAATTGCCAATAATAATTATAGGTATTTTAGTAATATTTATTGTTAGCTTTTTAATAAGAGAATTGATTATATACAATGATGGAAAGCTAGACAAATCTAATTATGTTCCAAGAGAAGAAATTATTACTTTGCTAAACAAAGGAGCAATATATAATAATTATTACTATTGTCCTAATAATGAAGATAGAAAAGAGGCATATAGGACTGAGTATTATATAAAAGATAACATCCAAGCAATTTATTTAGATTCTAAATTAATTGAATGGACTGACTATAATAACTTTGAAAAAATTCTGCTTACTGGAGCTGATGAAACAGCAACAGTTGTCAAAAACATCTCTAAAGATAGTGATAGTCAATGTGGATATGATTATTCAGTAATATCAAAGCCAGAAATATATAATAATACTTACAAGTATCTAGGAGAGAAAGAAGAAGATGGAAGGAAAATAATAGTTATAGAATTATCAACTAATAGAGGGTTAATAAAAAAACTTGATAAGTATTACATTGACAAGGAAACCGGTTTGATATTAGGTAGATTTACTTCAAGCAAATTTCTATTTATAACAACACACTTTTCAGGTAGCGCAAAAAACAGAAATATAAAGTTTAATATAGTTACTAATGAAAACATAACAAAACCGGATTTAAACAAATATAAAGTTGTTAATTACATAGAGTAATAAAAAATGGCATTCACCTTAATGTGAATGCTATTTTTATTATGTTAAAATTATCGCTTCATAAGAAAGGCATTTTGCTAAGGTAATAATAATCCATTGATTTGTAAGAGAGTTATTATTACATTTAAACATTCTTTGTTTCATAGCCAGCTTTATGCAATAAAAAAGCACAGCGAACTGTACTTTTTGGTGCACCATCTCGGACTCGAACCGAGGGTCTTCTGATTAAGAGTCAGCTGCTTTACCAACTAAGCTAATGGTGCATTTATTTTATTTAGCTTGTTTATTATAATACCATTTTTTTGCTTTGTCAATACAAAAGGTCGCTATTTATAGCTATTTATAGCGACCTAAAAAATTTTTTATACTTAATTTGATTCTGTACTAGAACCTGTATTTTCTCCTGTTCCTGGTTCTGGTGTAGTAGGCGTTGATGGTGTAGATGGTGTTTCCGGTGTTGTTGGCGTTGATGGTGTAGATGGTGTTTCCGGTGTTGTTGGCGTTGTTGGCGTTGTTGGTGTTGGCTCTGGTTCTTTCACTGGTTGTGTTGATACTTCTGTAGTTTTGCTCGGTCCCACTTTTATTATTTTGTTCATTGGATCATAAGTATCAGATGACAAAACTGTTCTAGACACTTCTTTTCCATTTAATTTTAATATTTTATATGTTATACTTTTACATCCATTCATTCCATTTTGTGCAACCCTTTCTTTCCCTGGGGCAAGTGAACTATCATTTTCACGCACTACTTTAAACGGTGTGTAGCTTAGGATTTTGCTTGATATTTCTACTTCATATTCCACATCTTCTTTTATTCCAAACACATCTATCCTTGCTACTCCACTTCCTATTGAAGTTTTTAACATTATTGGATATTTTCTTGTGTTTTTAAATTTAAAATCATATGCTCCATAAACAACTGTTGCATCTTTTCCTGCTCCAACATATCCTGCTAAAAACATGTGGTTGTGTCTTTCTACTATTTCTAGATTTGCATAAACAACTGCATCATATAGTGTTGAAGATATTTGGCATATACCCCCCGCTAAAGTTTGAACAACTCTTCCTCCTGCAAATCCACCAGCTTCTCTATATCCTGCTTCTGCTGTCCTTTTTCCTAATGTTTTATTGTATGAAAAAGTTTCTCCTGGACTAACCACAACTCCATTTAATTTGTTCATTGCTAATTTTAAGTTTGTTGTTCTTGGAGTATTGCTTGCATCATATTTTGTACTAAAAGTAGAAAGTAAATCTGGGAAAGCTTCACTTCCTATTTTATTCGTTGTTATTTCTGGTGTAGTTATTTTTAAATCTATTACATATTCTTCTTTATCTTCTTTTAACATTTCTCTTGCTGCTTCTAAATCAAAATCTACTCCATCTACATGTGGATAGACTTGGAATGGATCTTTTGTATAGTATGCATTTTTGGCTTCTTTGTGAACTTCACTATATATTTTATCTATATCTATTGCTTCTGGTTCTACATTAATTATTTCTAGTTCTATTGGTTCATTTTGTTTTTCTAATTCCAATCTTTTTATTACTTCTTCTTTAAATTTTTCTTTATTTATTGTATTTCCAGCTTTTCCTTTTGTAATTGTTAATTTTTTATCTTCAATGCAATAGCTAGGCTTTTCTACTGCGCCTGGAATTTTTACTGCAATTTCATTTATTATATTATCTAGTAATTCCTGATTATAATCTATTCCTACTTCTATATTCTTATTTTTTATTTTGCGTTTAAATATTTCCAAATTGTTCTTGAATATATTTCCATCTCTTCCTATGCTATATGCATCCTCTATAGCTTTATTTGTATCATATTTTGCTTCTATTTGTGATAATTGAAATTGATATTCAAAATCATTTGTTTTTACTATTATATTTTGTTCCACATTTTTTTCTATCTTTTCTAATATTTTTTGCTCTGCTTCTTTTTTTGTTAATCCGCCTACTTCTATTCCTTCTATAGATATATTTGATATTATTTTCGTGTTATTAATATTAAATAGCGCAAATCCTGTACTAGCAAATATTGCTACCACTAAGATTATTGCACATATTAGTATTGTTATTATTTTTTTCTTACTGCTTTTTACTGTATATTGTTGTTCTGCATTTTCTTTTAAAGGTTCTTTTACTTCTTGGTTATTTTCTTCTGAATCTTTTGGCTTTACCTCTTCCTTATTTTCGATTTCTGGTTTAACTTTTTCATCTTTTTTTGTTTCTTGTTTGCTCTCAACTTTTTTTGTTACAGCTTCATTTTTTTCTTTTGTTTCCACTTCTTCTTTTATCTCTTTTTTTTCGTTAGATTCCATTTAACCTCTCCTTATAGAAAAAAGTATAATTTTAGATTATATTATCATAAAAGGTAGTTTTTTACAATATTCTTTTACAATTATCTATAATTTTCCACATTAAATTTTACTCGTTTTCTATAATTATATTACCATTCTATTTAGAAAATATTTCTGTAATTGTTTTTCCTAATGCAGTTGCTATTTTTTCCATCTTTTCTAATGATGGATTTTTTCTTGAACCCTTTTCTAAGTGACATAAATATCCCACTGAAACGCCAGATAAGTCAGCAAGTTTTGTTAGAGTCATCCCCTTTTCTTTTCTTATTTTACTTATTTTATTATATCCCATAGAATCACCTCTTTGTCTAATTAACAATATATTATCATGTACCAAATTGACAAGTCAATAGTTTTTTTGTTAATTTTTTACATTTTTTAAATTTACTGGTAGACAAACTTATTTTTATTCTGTATAATATTGTCATAATTTAAGGAAAAAGGAGATTTTATTATGATCGGAGATATGATAGCAAAAGTCAGAAAAGAAAAAGGAATAACAAAAACAGAACTTGCAAGAATAACTGGTATTAATATAGGCCATTTAACACATATAGAAAAAGGTGAAAGAAACCCTAGTCACAAAGCATTGAAAAACATTTGTAAAGCATTAGATATTCCTTATCAACAGCTAATGTATACATATGATAAAGAATTAAATGAAGATCAAGAGACTTACAATTTTATAAAACATATTTCTTATGATAAAGTTCCTGCTATCGATAAAATAACAAACTTTATTGATTGTCCTTCTAGTGTTCCTAGTGCATCTTTCGCATTAAAACTTAATGATAATTGTATGGAACCATCTTTTGCAAAAGGCACTTACTTATTTATCGAATTAAATCCAATTTTAAATAATAAAGATATAGGAGTTTTTTGTCTTAACAACAAAATATTAATTCGTAGATTTTATTCTAAAAAAGGAAATATCGTTTTAAAAGCAGATAACAAGGAAGTTGATGATATAAAAATTACAGACTCAGATACTTTTTTAATTATTGGAAAAGTGCTTAATAAAAAAGGCATTTAACCATATATACGTGTAAAATAAATATCACTAACTTTGCTCGAACCAAGATAAAGGAGCATAACTTTGTTGTATATGTAAAACTTTGATTTTTTCTATGTAATAAATAAATTGTATTTTTTGAAATTTTTTGTAAAAAATACTTGCATATTATATTTTTTAACAATATAATATCATTAGCAAAAGACAAATTAGGAGAGATATAAAATGGAGTTAACAAAAAATATATTTTTTAATACTGATAAATTACTTCAAAATTCAAAAGTAAAAATTTCTTACACTGGTACTTTTTTTGAAGATGGTTCTGAAGAAGTATTTATTCATTATGGTTTTGGAACTTATTGGGATAATTTATCTGAAATCAAAATGGAAAAAACAGAATTAGGATTTCAAGCTGAAATCGAACTTATAGAAAGCGATACTTTCAATTTCTGTTTCAGAAACGAAAAAAACGAATGGGATAACAATAATTACGAAAATTATATTTTTGAACTTGAACCTCAAAGTACAGATTTGATAGTTCAAGACATAGACTCTTCTTTAGACAGACCTAACAGATTAAGAAAAACTTATTTATGGAGTAAAAAAATAAGGCTTGCAATATATAAAATAATTACATATGTTCCAAAATTGATATCTGGAAATTATAGAAGAAAAGTAAATAATGAAGATTAAAAAAATGCTCTACTTAATGTAGAGCACTTTTTTATATTACATATCCTCCATTAGGTGAAATTATTTGACCTGTTGTAAATTCATCTTCAATCAACCATTTAACACATCTATAGATGTCTATAGGTTTTCCTATTTTATTTAGAGGTGTTTCGTTCTTTATTTCTTCTTTTATTGCTTCATCTATATTACTATTCATATCTGTATCTATTACTCCTGGCGCAATCGCGTTAACTCTAATATTTGATGGTCCTAGCTCTTTAGCCAAAGCCTTTGTCATCCCATTAATTCCTGCCTTAGATACTGAATATGCAACTTCACAAGAAGCTCCTATCATTCCCCATATAGAAGAAATATTTATAATACAACCGCTTTTATTATGTATCATATTTGGTAATACTTCTTGTATTGCAAAAAATGCCGAATTTAGATTTGTTCCCAACATTTCATTCCAATCATCATCTGTAATGTCATTAAACATTTGAAGCTTTGCTATTCCTGCATTATTTATTAAAACATCTATATTTCCAAATTTACCTAAAGTAAATTTAATTAATTTGGTTACTTCTTCTCTTTTAGAAACATCTGCTTTATATATTTCAATTTTTATTCCTTGTTTTTCTAATTCTTCTTTTGTTTTTTTTGCTTCTTTTACTGATTTATTATAATTTAAAACTACATTATATCCTTCTTTTGCCAAATTTTCTGCAATGCATTTTCCTATTCCTCTCGATCCGCCTGTTACTATTACTGTTTTCATATTTTTCCTCCTTATGTTAGTTATATTTTTTTCTAGTTTTTCTACCATTATTTAGATTAGCACCTTTATATGTACTTGTCAAGGAATGGCAATTTGGACAAAGTAATATTAAATTTTCCTCTTTATTGTTTTTGTAGTTTCCATCAATATGTTCTACTTCTAGTGGAATTCTTTCCGTATATACATTTGTTTCTCCCCATCCACATCTCGCACATTTATTATTATACTTTCTAAAAAGATACTTCTTTATATGCATTGATATTTGATAATCTCCTCTTAGTCCTGTTTCTAAATTGCTTTTCCATTTACCAATATATTCTTTATATTCAAACTCTTTTTGACAGTAAATTGAACAAAATTTATTTTTTCTTTCTATCGGCTTCTTACAATTTAAACAATGCATATCTTTCGTCTCCATTTTTGTTTATTTGACAATTTAGTGTGTAAAATTAAAGCAGACCATTAAAATAACGTTCTGCTTTAATTAAACTGGAGCCGCTAGTCAGACTTGAACTGACGACCTACTGATTCATACCACTACAATTTTCATTGCCTTAACGTTTGTGGCCTGGACTTTCTCTTTACCATAGTTTTTATAACCTTAGGTACACCGTATAAAGTCTCTACACTCAAAAATTTCTTTTCTAGCTCGGGATTAGCATATTATAAAACTTAGCCTTCCCCGAATTAGCGGTGTCCACTTTATGCGTTTCCACATAAAGGTGCAAGATGATTCTGAATAAAATATTCATCCTACAAGTCAGTTGCTCTACCAACTGAGCTACAGCGGCATATTTAATTGGTGACCCCGACGGGAATCGAACCCATGTCTCCGCCGTGAAAGGGCGATGTCTTAACCGCTTGACCACGGGGCCTTAAATAAACAAATACTAATTCTAAAATTAGTATTTGCTTTTGGTGAGCTATCCGCGACTCGAACGCGGGACAACTTGATTAAAAGTCAAGTGCTCTACCACCTGAGCTAATAGCCCATAACCACCAAAAAATAATTTTTTAAGCAACCGTTTTCCAACAGTTGCTTAACTATATTACAATATTTTTTCACAAATGTCAACGTTTTTTTAAATTTTTTTTGATTTTTTTATGAATTTAGCTTTTCTAATAGCTCTTCAACATCAATTCCATGTACCATACATGCTTCTTCTAACGTCTCTGCTTGTGACGCTGGGCATCCTAAACAGTGCATTCCCGCATCTAATAATATATTTGCTTTTTCTGGTGCTATTTCTAATAATTCTCCTATTTTAGTTGTTTTTTCTATCATAATCTTTCCTCCTTCAAAAACTCGAAATGTTTTTGCCCCATTTGATTCATCCGGACATATTTTTTATATTTTATAGTCCTTATAGAAAAATTTTATCACATTTTTTTAAAAAAGTATAGACAAATTTCAAATTATATATTATTATGGTAAAAAATGTAAAAGGTGGTGGTTTAATTTAGTAGCTTAATTCACATTTTCTTTATATCATATATTATTAATATTTTTATTACTTTTTATTCTATTTACTCTTTAATAAATCTTAAACTCTTCCGTAATTCGCAAGGTTCCAAATTAAAATTAAAAAATATTTAAATTTTTGGAGGTCATTTTGAAGAAAAAATATATTAAGCTTTTTTGCTTATTTTCTTGTTTTTTACTCTATTTTTTTATGAAATATTTATTTTTTCCTATTTTTAATTGTTCTACTCTAATTTTTCCATATGCGATTAACCCCTTTGACATAGTAAATAAATATCCAAAAGCTTGGCAAAATATTAAATTAACATATTGTATAACATTTTTTATATCAACTTATGTTTTATTAAATTCTTTTTTTAGCATTATTGCTTTAAATCTTAAAATTCCAGTTTATAAAAAGGTAAAATTAAACCGCCCTCTTTTTTCTTCTAAAATAAATTTACTACTTGGGAAAAACTCTTGTACAGAAGAAAAAATATATATTACAGAAAAATCACTTTATCAAAATATTCTAATAACAGGGACTATTGGTTCTCGGCAAAACAAGTTCTGTAATGGAACCATTTCTAAAACAGCTTATTAGTCAAGACTCTCCTAAACTTGGTATGTTAATTTTAGATGTAAAAGGAAATTTTTATAAGGCAGTAAAAAAATACGCAAAAGAATATGATAGATTAGATTCTCTAATCATAATAGAACTTGGTTCTAATATCAAATATAACCCATTAAATAAACCAAATCTTAAACCTTCTGTCCTCGCAAACAGACTTAAAACTATTTTAGAATTATTTTCCTCAAACAATTCAGACTCATACTGGCTTGATAAATCAGAACAGGTTATTACAGAAGCGATAAAATTATGTAGGTTATATAATAATGGATACGTTACCTTTGTGGAACTTCATAATTTAATAAATTATGACGATTATTTTCAAACAAAAATTGAATTTCTGCGAAAAGCTTTTCAGTCTGGCACTCTTTCTCGTGAAAAAATTTATGATTTATATTCTTCTCTTAACTTTTTTGAAAACGAGTTTAGACGTCTAGATTCAAGGACACTTTCTATTATTAAATCCGAAATTACAAGAATTACTAACACTTTTATTTCTGATTATGATGTTTTGAACACCTTTTGTCCAAAAGAAGACGAAATCAATTTTTGTGGTTTTGAATCATTAATCAAAGAAAATAAAATTGTTGTTTTAAATATGAACATTGCGAAATACAAAAATCTTTCCAAAATTATTGCCGCTTACTTAAAACTAGATTTTCAATCAGAAGTTCTTATTCAATTATCTAATAAAAAAAGCATTTCCCCTACCGTTTTTATGTGTGATGAATATCATGAATATGTAACTTTATCTGATAGTGATTTTTTTGCTCAAAGTAGGGAAGCAAAATGTATAAATATAGTTGCTACTCAAAGTTATACTTCTCTTCTAAACACTTTAAAGGATGAGTCCTCTGTAAAAGTAATTCTTCAAAATCTTGTAAATAAAATATGGCTTAGGACAGATGATATTTTCACAATAGAATCAGCTCAAAAGCAAATTGGTAGGGAAGATAAAATCAAATATTCTAGAAACATTTCAGAAAATGCTGGAGAAACTAATTACAATTATTTTATTAATTCTCTTGAATCTAAAAAATCAAATATTTCTGAAAGTATTTCTACTCAAATTCATACAGATTTTGTATATGATACAAATTTTTTTACTCAAAAACTAAAAACATTTTCCTGTCTTGCTTTTTTATCAGATGGCACTCAAATACTTCCTCCATGCAAAGTAGATTTATTTCCCTCTTTTTTAGATATTACAGATAAAAAAATTTCTTCAAGCAATAAAATTATATAGAAAGGTGATCTTATGAAAAAAAAATTTTTATTTATTTTTTGTTTTATTTTTGTAATTTTCTTAACTTTAATATTTTTACCAACAGATGCTTTTGCAGCATATCCTAAGTTAGTTACAAAAATTGTTAAAGGTTTTGAAACTATTGAAAGTTGGATTTTAAAGGCCTCCACTCCTGCTGCGGCAGTAGCTGTTGGTACTGGCGTTTTTATGAAAAAATTTAGTTTTGGAGATGAAGAGAGAATTAGACTTGGAAAAAAAGTGATTCGTGGAAGCTTATTTTCTTATGCTTTTATTTTAGCAATTGATTTAATTCTTTCTACTATTCAAGTTTTAGTTGCATAATTTGAGAGGTGATATTTTGGAATCTTCACGGTTTAAATATTGTTCAAGTTATAACAGAAACAATTAATAATTTATTTTACAACTTATTTTCTTCCGTTGATAATAGCTTATATTCTGTTTTGGATGATTTACTTTTTATTAATTCAGATATTTTTAATGATAATTTCTTAGAAAAATTTTTTCGGTACAAATTCCACTTCTGGTTTAATATTAATATGTAATTCTTTAATTGTTGGAATTTCACTTTATTATGCTTTTTCTTTTTTGCTATCTCATCTTACTTTTTCTCAGGTGCAGAAACCATCTCAATTTGTTTTCAAACTGTTTTTTTGTATAATCGCTGTTAATTTTTCATATTTTTTAATTCAACAAATTATATTAATTTCTTCTAATATTTCTCTTGCAATAAGGGAAGTCGGTGAAAATATTTTTGGTAAAAGTATTTGCCTTTCTACGTTTATACAAGAACTAAATTCAAACATATATATTAATTCATTTTCTGGTTTTACTATGTTTTCTATTGACGGATTAATTAAGGGATTTATATCATTAAGTTTTTTTAACCTAGCTCTATCTTATTCCTTACGATTTATTATGGTAAAGGTTTTTATTTTGCTTACTCCTTTTGCATTTTTATGTTTAATTACTCCAAATACTTCATGGGTCTTTAAATCTTGGTTTAAAATTCTTATGTCTTTGCTTTTGCTTCAAGTATTTGTTTCTATAATTTTGCTAATTTCTTTTTCTATTAATATAAATTCGTCTGATGTATCGTCAAAACTAATTTATATTGGTTCTGTATATGCACTTATTAAAGCTAATACTTTTGTTAGGGATTTTATGGGTGGGCTTTCAACAGATATATCTCTGGGAATTAGTAATATTAATTCTTTTATTAAAGGAGGCTAATTTTGAAATTTATTTTTCCTCAAAATTTTATTTTTAAAAATAAAATTTTTGGTGTTATTGATATTTCTACTTTGTTTTTAAATATCATTTGGGACGCTTTTATTTATTGTTTTTTAAACTTATTATTTTCTAACACTAATATTATCATTTCTGGTTTTATAATCTTTTGTTTTCCTCTGTTACTTTTTAGTGTTATAGGATTTAACCATGAAAATATTGTTTATGTGCTTTTTTACTTATTAAAATTTATCTGTAATAAAAAATTATATTTTTACAATAAATCTAACAGTTAATTCAACAAATTGTATTTTTTTCTTCTTGTATTACATTCCTTAAAATGATATAATCTTTATACTAAATTAAGGGAGTAATATTATGAAACTTGAAAAAAATTCCAACTCAATGCTTTTTTCTTCAACAGAAATTCCAGATGTATTTTTTACCGAATATATGTCACAAGCAAATGGTGACTTTATTAAGGTTTATTTGTGTTTACTTTTTTTAAGTAAATATGATAAGGATATTAATCTAAATGATTTATCTAAAAAACTTGATATTCCTTTACAAAAAATTAAAGAATCTCTTGTTTATTGGGAAGCTCAAGGAGTTTTAACCAAAAAGGTAGATGGTTATATATTAAATAATTTGCAAGAAGTGGAACTTCATAAATTGTATTCGCCAAATCTTACTTTATCTGCAGAAGATGTTAAGAAAAACAGTGATAATAAGTACAGAGCTCAAGCAATTGAGTGTATTAATAATATGTATTTTCAAGGAATAATGTCTCCTGCTTGGTATAGTGATATAGATTTATGGTTTAAAAAGTATGGATTTGATGAACAAGTTATGATTCAATTATTCCAGTATTGTTTTAGTAAATCAGCTCTTCATAAAAACTATGTTATAGCAGTTGCTGATGCTTGGAGTAAAAACAATATTAAAACTTATGAAGATTATGAAGTTTATTCTCAAAAATTCGAAAAACTAAATAAAATAAAAAAAGAAATAAGTAAAAAATTAGGAAGATATGCTCCTCTTACTCAATTCGAGGAAGCCTTTATAGAAAAATGGGTAATAGATTTTAATTATGATTTATCTGTAATTAACATTGCCTTAAAAAAGACTACTTCTAAAGCAAATCCTAGTTTCGATTATCTAGATAAATTAATTTCGGATTGGCATGATAGGAATCTAAAAACAGCTGATCAGGTAAATGAATTTTTGGCTCAAATGAAACAAAAACAAAAAAATATAAAGGAATTAGAAAAGAAAACAAATTATAATAATTATGAACAAAGAAATTATGATAGTTTGGATAATTTATATGCAAATAAAAAAACTAATTAATGAATTTGGTTTATATAAATTAACAAGGAGAATTTAAATGAGCAATTCTATATTAAATGATGTATTAAAAGAATATGAAAAAAAGAGATTATCAAATACATATAAATTAGAGAAAAGAAAACAAGAATTATATACATCCAATCCAGAATTAAAGGAAATTGATAACAAATTAAGTGAATTTTCAATAAATACTGCCAAATGTATTTTACAAAATAATTCTGAAAAATATTTGAAAGACTTAAAAAAAGAAGTTCAATTTTTAAAAAATAAAAAAATAAATATTTTGAAAAAAGCCGGCCTTTCAGAAGATTATTTGCTTCCTATTTATGATTGTAAAATATGTAAAGATACTGGTTATGTATTTGAAAATGGCCAGACTAAAATGTGTAACTGTTTAAAGCAAAAACTTTATAATATAGAATATAATGAAAAAAATATGACTTATATAAAAAATCAGACTTTTGATAATTTTAATATTAATTTATTTTCTAATGAGGTAGATGAAAAGAAATATAATTCAAAAATATCTCCAAGAGAAAATATAATAGATATTAAAAATGCCGCACTAGATTTTATTAATAATTTTGATAATGAAAGTACTAAAAACTTAATATTTTCTGGTGGTACTGGTCTTGGTAAAACATTTCTTTCTAATTGTATTGTAAATGATTTACTTGAAAAAGGTAAAACCGTAATGTACCAAACGGCGCCAGTAATGCTAGATAGTTTAATTGCTGATTTGTTTGCAAAACCGGAAAATCAAACAGGAATTTCTAAAAATTTATTATCTGTTGATCTATTGGTAATTGATGACCTTGGTACAGAAAACCTGAATAGCATGAAATTTACTGAACTATACAAGATAATTAATACTAGACTTTTAACTGGTAAAACAAAAACTATAATTTCTACTAATCTGGATTTAAGAGGTCTGTTTAAAACTTATGATGAACGTTTGGCCTCTAGGTTTGTAGGTTATTATGATATATATAGGTTTTATGGTGATGATATAAGATTAAAAAAATAAGTTGGAATTTAATTCCAACTTATTTTTATCTAATTTTATTTAAGAGCTTCACTACATCTATGGCAAATTGTTGGATTTTCTTTATCTTCTCCTACTGTTGTTGAATACATCCAACATCTTTCACATTTTTCACCTTCTGCTTGTTCTATTTTAACACCTAATTTTTCTTCATTTGATCTTTGATTTTCTTCTACTTCTAAATTAGATATTATAAACACTGTTTGCAATAATTCTTTATTTTCTTTTATAAATTTATATAAATCTCCTTCTGCAAATAATGTAACTTTTGCATTTAATGAATGTCCTATTATTTTTTCTGCTCTTGCTTCTTCTAGTTTTTTAGAAACTATTTCTTTTATTTTAACTATTTTTTCCCATTTTGCTCTAAGTTCTTCATTTTCATATTGAGAGTTCACTTCTGGATATGTTGTGAGCATTACACTTTCTACTTTTTCATTTTTTGATTTATTCATATACTTCCATATTTCTTCTGCTGTGAAACTTGTAAGTGGAGCAAGCATTCTTACTAAAGAATCTAGAATTATATACATTGTTGTTTGAGCTGCTCTTCTTTCTTTAGAATTTGCCTTTGCAGTATATAATCTGTCTTTTATTATATCTAAGTAGAAACTACTCATATCTGTTACACAAAATACATTTATTGCTTGATATGCTTCGTGGAAATCATAATTTTCATAGCTTTCTGTGCATTTTCTTACTAAATCATTTAATTTTAGTAAGGCATATTTATCAATTTCTTGTAATTCATTATATGAAACCATATCTTTATCTGGATCAAAGTCTGATGTGTTTCCTAAAATATATCTTGCTGTATTTCTCATTTTTCTATAAACTTCTGTTATTTGTTTTAATATATCTTTAGATAAACTTACATCTGATTGATAATCAGAAGAAAGTACCCATAGTCTTAATATATCTGCTCCATATTCTTTTATTACATCTTGTGGGCTTATTCCATTTCCTAAACTCTTAGACATTTTCTTTCCTTGTCCGTCAACTGTCCATCCATGTGTTAAAACTTGTTTATATGGTGCTATTCCATTTATTGCAACAGATGTTAATAGTGATGATTGGAACCATCCTCTATATTGATCTGCACCTTCTAAATATAAATCTGCTGGATATGGTAAGCCTCTTTCTACTAAAACACTTTGATGTGTTGAACCTGAATCAAACCATACATCCATTATATCTTTTTCTTTTACAAATTCTGTGGATCCACATTCTTTACATTTTGATCCTTCTGGCATTAATTCTTCTGCTGTTAAGTCCCACCAAGCATTCGATCCTTTTTCTTTAAATATTGTTTTTAATTTTTCTATTGATTCTTTAGTTATATATTCTTTTCCACACTCTTTACAATAATATATTGGAAGTGGAACTCCCCATGTACGTTGTCTAGATATACACCAGTCTGCTCTTTCTTTTATCATGTTAGAAATCCTATCTGCTCCCCAACTTGGAATCCATTTTACTGTTTCTGCTGCTTTTATGGCTTCATCTTTGAATTTATCAACTGAGCAGAACCATTGCTCTGTTGCTCTAAATATTATTGGATTTTTACATCTCCAGCAATGTGGATATGAGTGATTTATTTTTTGTTTTTTTAGTAAAAATTTATTTTCTTCTAACCATTCTATTATTTTATCATTAGATTCATCATACTTAAGTCCTGCAAATATTCCTGCACCTTCTGTTTGATAACCTTTTCCGTCAACAGTTACTACTATTTCTAGCCCATTTTTCAATCCACACAAATAGTCTTCTTTACCATATCCAGGAGCTGTATGTACTGCACCAGTACCTGTCCCAAGTTCTACAACTATTGTGTCATCGCTTCCTAGAACTACCCTAGAAGTTCTGTCTAAAAATGGATGCTTACAAAGAACACCTTCTAATTCTTCTCCACTTAAAGTTTTTATTGTTTCATATTCTTCAATTCCAGCTTCTTTCATTACATTATCTACTAAAGCTGTTGCTATGATTAATTTTCCTTGATTTGTTTTTACAATTGAATATTCAAACTCACCACCTATTGTTATACCAACATTTCCTGGAAGTGTCCATGGTGTTGTTGTCCATATAACAAAATATGTATTTTCCTTATCGAATAGCCCTTTGCTATCTTCTACTGGAAATTTAACAAATATTGATGTTGTGTCTACATCTTTATATTCTATTTCTGCTTCTGCTAATGCTGTTTCACAATCAGTACACCAGTAAACTGGTTTTAGTCCTTTATATAAATATCCTTTTGCATACATATCATAAAATACGCCTAATTGTCTTGCTTCGCATTTAGGGTCATATGTTATATATGGATCTTTCCAGTCCCCTAATACTCCGACTCTTTTAAATCCTTCTATCTGCTTGTCTTTATAATTCCTTGTAAATTCTAAACAAGTATCTCTAAATTGTGATACTGGTATTTTGTCTCTATCCAATCCTAATTTTTCTATTGCCTTTTTTTCTGTTGGCATTCCATGTGTATCAAATCCTGGAACATAAGGAGTATAATATCCTTTTAAGTTTTTATATCTTACTATTGTATCTTTTAATATTTTATTTAAAGCATGCCCTATATGAATTTCTCCATTTGCATATGGAGGTCCATCATGTAGTACAAAACTCTCGTGTCCCTCGTTTTTCTTTAACATTTTTTCATACAAATCATCTTCAAAGACTTCTTTTTCTATTTCAGGCTCTCTTTCTGGAAGATTTGCCCTCATAGGAAAATCTGTTTTTGGTAAATTTAGTGTTTTTCCATAATCTTTTTTTTCTTCACATTTGTCACACATATTAAATTCTCCTTTCTTGTGATGGTATTTTAGTCTACAAAAAATCTCGTCCTACATAGGACGAGATTTTTCTCATGGTACCACCTAATTTATATAAATTCTAAATATAAACTTATATATCTTATTTATCTTTAACGCAGATTTACGGCTTAAATTACTTTTTTCATTTAAGCAACTCCAAGGTGATAACAAATAAATTATTATCTTACTAGAATTTCAGCATACATCTAGCTCTCTGTTAGTTTTACTTTATTTGTGTTGTCCTTTTCTTTGTTTTTTACATTTTATGCATATAATAGTATCACACCTCTTGCTCTAAATCAATACTTTCCGTAGAATTTCCTGCTGTTTTTTGCTCATCTGGAATAGTATCTATCATTTCTCTAACTAAGCGATATTTACATTTAAATTTATTATTTTCATCTTTTAATCGCTTTTCTATATAGTCTTTAATATATTTTATTACATCTTCTCTTTCCAAATTGTTTTCTGTGCAGAACTCATCAATTGCTTTTTTTATTATTGGATATGTATTAGTTTTTGCAATGGTTATTTTTTCTTCTGTCATTTTTTCTGTCATATATCTTTCTATAGGTGTAATTACTCTATCCAAAAACTCATCTTCTAATAATAGTTGTATTCTACTATCCATTTTCTTCCTCTTTTTCAGTTATTTTTTCAATACTAACTACTCTTCCCTCATTTGTTCTCATTAATGTTACACCTTGTGTTGATCTACCTAGAACACTAATTCCTGCAACATTTAATCTTATAATTGTTCCTGTATCTGTAATTAACATTACATCATCAGCTTCTTCAACAATTCTAATACCTACAATATTTCCTGTTTTTGGTGTTACTTTATATGTTATTACACCTTTTCCTCCTCTTGTTTGTACTCTATATTCGTCTAGTTCTGTTCTTTTTCCAAATCCATTTTCTGTTATTGCAAGTAATGTTGCATTTGCTCCTGCTATTATTGATTCCATTCCTATTACTTCATCATCTTTGCCTAATCTTATTCCTATTACACCTTGTGATACTCTTCCCATTGGTCTAACATCTTTTTCATCAAATGTAATTGACATACCACCTTTTGTAACTAAAACAACATTATCTTCTCCATCTGTTAATCTTACATCTATTAATTCGTCATCTTCTTTTAATGTTATAGAAAGAAGTCCTGTTTTTCTTGCTGAATTATATTCTGTTAAACTTGTTTTCTTTATTATTCCATTTTTTGTAGCAAATAATAAATATTTACCTTCTGCAAAGTTTTGAATTGGAATTATTGCAGATACTTTTTCACCTGCATCTAAGCTTAATAAATTTACAATAGCTGTTCCCCTTGCTGTTCTGCCTGCTTCTGGAATTTCATATCCTCTTAATTTATATAGTTTTCCTTTATTACTAAAGAATAATATTGTGTCGTGTGTTGAAGCTGTAAATATTTGTTTTACAAAGTCTTCTTCTCTTGTTGCAATTCCTGTAATTCCTTTTCCTCCTCTTTTTTGGCTCTTATATGTATCTATCGGCATTCTTTTTATATATCCAAAGTGAGTTAATGCAATTACAGATTGTTCTTCTTTAATTAAATCCTCGACATCTATATCTCCTTCTGCTGCAACTATTTTTGTTAGTCTTTCGTCTCCGAATTTATCTCTTATTTCTATTAATTCATCTTTTATTATTCCATATACTAATGTTTCGCTACTTAATACTTCTTTTAAGTATGCAATTAGTTTCATTAATTCATTATATTCGTCTTCTATTTTTTCTCTTTGTAAACCAGATAGTGTTTTTAATCTCATGTCTAATATTGCTTGAGCTTGTATTTCAGAAAGTCCAAATCTTTCCATTAATCTTTCTTTTGCATCATCATATGCTGCTCTAATAATTGCAATTACTTCATCAATGTTGTCTAATGCTATTTTTAATCCCTCTAAAATATGTGCTCTTGCTTCTGCTTTATCTAAATCAAATTTTGTTCTTCTTAATACTACATTTTTTCTATGTTCAATATAATAGTCTAAACATTGTCTTAATGTTAATATTTTTGGTTCTCCATTTACAAGTGCAAGCATTATTATTCCAAAAGTATCTTGCATTTGTGTGTTTTTATATAATTGATTTAAAACAACTTGTGGATTTGCATCTCTTTTTAATTCTACTACTATTCTTACTTTATCTTGTCTATCTGATTCATCTCTTATTGCAGAAATTCCCTCTAATCTTTTTTCTTTTACTAAATCTGCAATATGTTCTATTAGTTTTGCTTTATTTACTTGGTATGGAAGTGAAGAAACTATTATTCTTTGTTTGTTTCCACTCATTTCTTCTATTTCTGCTTCTGCTCTTAAAGTAATTTTTCCCCTACCTGTTGTATATGCTTGTTTAATACCTTCTCTTCCTAATATTGTTGCTCCTGTTGGAAAATCTGGTCCTTTTATTACAGACATTAGATCTTCGTCTGTTACTTCATCTTCATCTATTATTTTTATAATTCCATTTATAACTTCTGTTAAGTTATGAGGTGGAATATTTGTTGCCATACCTACTGCTATACCAGATGAACCATTTACAAGTAACGCTGGTATTTTTGCTGGTAAAACTGTTGGTTCTTGTAATCTATCATCAAAGTTCGGCATAAAATCAACTGTGTTTTTTTCTATATCTGTAAGCATATTTACAGCTATTTTAGACATTCTTGCTTCTGTGTAACGATATGCAGCTGGTGGATCGCCATCAACAGAACCAAAGTTACCGTGTCCATCTACCATCATATATCTTAATGAAAAGTCTTGTGCCATTCTAACTAATGCATCATATACAGATGAATCTCCATGTGGATGATATCTACCTAAAACGTCTCCAACTGTTGTTGCACATTTTCTATATGGCTTGTCTGGAGTAAATCCATCTTCATGCATTGTATATAAAATTCTTCTATGTACTGGTTTTAATCCATCTCTAACGTCTGGAAGAGCACGTGCCACAATAACACTCATAGCATAGTCTATGTATGCTGTTCTCATCTCGTTTTCAATATCTCTTTGTATAATATTTTCTTCTGCCTTATCCATTATTCAAACCTCTTTTCATACATTATTTCATCTTTTCATATTATATATTAACAATTTTGAATATGCAAGAAAAAAATCAAAAAAAACTTACGGAAATGTAGGCTTACGAACAAAAAAGCTGCATAAGAAACTTTTTTAATATTCATATTTCCATATTTCTTTTTTTGGTAATACTAATTGTTGAGAACAACTTTTTATTAATTATGAATTTATATTTATTTTATACCAATTTATTTGCAAGTTCTAATTCTTCTTGTGTAAGATTGAAGTTTTTTCCATTATTTTTTATTAAATTATGTATGTTTTCTAACTGTCTTGCCTTAGTTATAACACTTTCTAGTGGAACTACCTTTTCTAATTCTTTTTGTATTTTATTAAATTGTCTTTCCATATTTGTAAAGTCTTTTTTTTCATAATACTTGCTCCAATTTTGAGTATATTTATCTATTTTCTCTATTGATTCTACTTGTGAAGTTAAGTTGTTTTCTATATTATCACTAATATTATTTAATATAGAATTTTTTCCTTTTTTTATTAAACTCGCTGTGCTACTTTTTATTAATTTATTTTCTTTTGCTTTTTTTATTCCCCAATCTAGTACATTAGAAATCGAATCAATTAATCCTCCTTTTTTTATAGCTTCTTTTATTTGAGACATATTATCAAATTTACCTGTAAAAATTCCTAAAAAACTTTTTCCCATATCAATAGTATTGTCTATTGCTGTTTTTATACCAGCTTTAAATCCATCTGTTATTATACTATCTTTTATTTCAATTACATTTTCCTCTAAAAAACCAGGTAAAAGTGCCCTTATTCCTAAATCTACTCCTGCATTTATCACTTGTCCTAAATTTGTCTCTAAAAAAGATTTTTGTTCTTCAAAATTTACTGTTTGCGTATTATTTTTTTCTAAGCTAATATTATTATTTATTTGCAATTCATTTTTCTCCATATCATCTTCTCCTTTTTAATTTATTTTCATTTTTTTAATTATATTTATATATTCTTTATTTATTTTTTTATTTAATATTTTTAAATTGTTGTTTATTATTAAATTGTATTTATTGCTAAAATTAATTTTTCCTAAAATATTAAAATCAGAAAATAAATTATTTAATATTTTATTATTAATAGAATTAATATTTATTTTATTAAAAACCACATTTATTCTTTCTTTTTCTATTTTCCATTTATTAATATATTTTTCTAATAATTTTTTTGTTTTATTTAATTCTATTAAATTTGCATCTGATAAAAAAATTATTGAATCGGAATTTTTTAATATCTCTTTTGTATGCTCACAAGAATATTCTGAAGTATTATCTATAATAATTAAATCATATTTTTTAGAAAAACTATCTAAAATATTTTTTATTTTATTTTTTTCTATATAACTCTCCTTAAAAAATATTTCTATTTTTGAAAGCAGATCAATATTATTATTTATTTTTATTATAGCTTTCTCCTGTTGTACTTTTGTATTGTAACCAAAAATTAAATCTAAGCTTTTATTATAAATATCAAAATCAATTATCAATATTTTTTTATGTTTAATGTTTTTTGAAAAAAGAGAAATAAAAATACTTTTTCCAACTCCTGGTATTCCGACAACACTTATTATTTTATTTTGTGTTTTATTTGTTTTATTTTTAAATTTCTTAATATTATTAATTTTACTGTTTTTAATTATTTTTATTTTTTCTTCTCTTAATATACTTAATATTTTATTTATTTTTTTCTCTTTTTTATTTTGTTCTATTTTTTTATTATTTTCTAAAATAATTTCTTTTAATAATTTTATTTCTTTATTTATTTCCATTTCTTTTTTATTTTTATCTTTTTCTTCTATTACATTAATTAATTCATCAATTGTAATTTCATTATTATAAAAAATAGAATTTATATTTTTCTGTTTTAAAAAATCTTTCAATTCATTATTTTTGTTTTCTAATATTGCTATTATTTCTATGTTATTATTTATTATTTTTATTTTATTGATTAAATCTTTAAATCCTATATTTCCCGGTAATAATTGACTTATTATTATTAAATCTATTTTATTATTTTTTTCTAGCGTTTCTAATATTCCTTCTTGATATTGTATATCTGTTTCTATAATATTATGTTTTGTTTTTTCTTTTAAAATCTCATTTGTTTTTGGATCCTGTAAAGCTGTTAATATTTTCATTTTATTCCCCTTTATACTATAATTTCTTTTTCAAATTCTGCTACATCTATTTTTGTTAAAATGTGTTCATCTCCAACAAACATTAAACACTCTCCTCTTTTTAGTGACTTTATTTCTATTTTTTCTTTTTCTGATAAATTAGTATATTTATTTAAAATTAATATGTTTTCTTCCTCTAACGCAAAAAATATTTTATTACTAGAGTTATTTAAAATACTTTTTCCATATGTCCCTTCTTCTAAACTAAATATGTCTGATATATCTTGTGTTATTGCTACACTACTTCCTCCATATTTTCTAATTGTTTTAAATATTTTATATATAAAACTAGCAACGTCTTTATTTGAAGTAACTCCTATTAATCTCCATATTTCATCTAAATAAATTGTTTTTTTAATATTTCTATCTTTTTTTATTTTGTCCCAAAATAAATCTGTAAATAAATACATCCCATATTTTAAGTTTTCTTCTCCTAAATCATAAACATCTGCAATTATTAGCTTGTTATTAAATTCAATATTTGTGTAATTATTAAAAAAATTTAAGGAGCCTTTTACAAATGGTATTAATTTAATTTGCATTTTTTTAGTTTTTTTATCTTTTCCTAAAATATTATACAAATCTTCTAAAATTGGCATATCTTTACTTTGTTTAAATACAGGTTTAATATTTACTTTATTTTCTTCTTTTTTATATAAACTGTTATCATCGAAAGTTATTTCTTTTTCTTTATAACACTGTATTAACTTTTCTTCTAAAAGTGCTTTTTCTTCTTCATTTAATTCTCCAAAAATTAAGTTGAAAAATCCTATTAATCTACTTATTTTTGTTGCCAAAAAACCTTTTTCGTCTTCTATACTTTCTTTTCTTATATCTAAAATATTTATATATGTTTGTGATGTTGGTCCTATTTTTATAATACTTCCATTTAAATTTTTTGCTAATTTTTCATATTCTCTTTCTGGATCTACAACATACTGTTCTATACCTAAAAGCCTATATCGGAGTATCATTAATTTTGTATAAAAAGATTTTCCGAGAACCACTTGTTCCAAAAATACACATATTTGCGTTTTTGTATTTTTCTTGATTATATTTATCTATGAAAACCAATGAATCATTATAAATATTTGTACCACAAAAAATTCCACTTTCATCAAAAATACTAGACGAAATAAATGGATATGTGGCGATTAATCCACTTGTTAAAACATTTCTTTTTGCTGCATATTTAATATCATTATTATTTTCCATAATTGGCAAGCACGACAAAAATAATTGTTCTTGTCTAAAATTTGCTCTTCTTGTTTGCATGCCGAGTACTTTGCAAAACTCCTTCTATTTTATTTAATAAATATTCTTGTTCTTCCAATTTTTCCGAAAAAACATTTAAATAAATATATAAAAAATAAATATCTTCATTATTTATTTGTATTTCTTTTCTAATGTACTTTGCATCATTATATGTAAATGCCGCAATATCAACATTTTGATTATTCTTATCATCTTTTAAATCAACTCCAACATTTGCTATGTTATATGTTAATTTTCTAATTATTTTATATGGATCTTGTTTTTCATAAAAAATTGATATATTTAAATTTAAGTTTAAATCTAATATTTTTCTTAATATTAAATTTGTATATTCTCTATAATAATTAACTATTATTATTCCTGAATAAAAAATATTATCTATTTCTAAATATCTAGGATCTTTTAAATTAATGTATGCTGGTGATATTTTATCTATTTGAGTAAATATACCATCTATTTTTTCGCTTTTTTCTTTTTTATTTAAAATTTTTATTTTTTTACCTCCTTTTAAATTTCTAATAAATCTTTTCTGGAATTAAAAAAAGAATATAATATTTTTTCTGCGTTTTTTTGATCAGATATATCTATAACAACATTTCCACATCTAGATAGGCATTCTTTTATACAAAAATATTTATCATTTAATTTATCGAATATTATTTTTTCATTAATATTTGTATTTATTTTTTTTATTTCTGGAATTTCTTTTATTAGAATATAAAAATTTTTAGAAGAAGATTTTTTTTCAATATTTATTTTTTTTATATAATTAGTATATTTTTCTGACAATATTTTTATGTTTTCCTTTTCTTCTTTGTTTTTTTCTTTTATTTTGGAAATATGATTAGATAAATCTTTTTTATTGCTTTGAATTAAAATTTGAATATCAAAATTACAAGTTTTTAAAAAAATTTTATAAGAATTTAAAATTGCTTCTTTTTCTAAATTTGATTTTAGTTCAAAATTTATTGGTATAATTTTTAATATTTTTATATAATTTTTATTTTTTACTTTTATTATACCATTTTCTAAAATCTCATCTACTGGAAGCCATTCTTGCACAGAATTAACTTTTTTCGATATCATTTTTCCTCCTTTCTCCATAAAATAATATTACATTTTTTTCCAACAATTGTCAAGTTTTTTCGTTCTTTGTTTTTCGACATTTTTCTTGTTAAATTTTTCCAGTATTTTTTTCTGCTTTTTTAATATAATAATAATATAAGGTTTGTATTAGTTGAACTAAGAGCAAATTAGGATTTTATTTTCCAAAGTTTTAATTTGTTCGATCAAAGATGTATTATAGTTTTTATAGATTATAATAGGTCGGCGACGTAAATTATAATATGTGTATGCAAGCTATATAATTTATATTATATATATGGTTAAATTATATGTATTATAGTTGGGTTAAGGTTATATTAATATCTATATTTAATTTTTCTTTCTAAAAATTAAATAAGGGGTTGTTTTTAGTCCCTCGTTTTGGATCAATACAGTTTCTTTTGGTGTTTTTATAGCCGAACAAAGAATTAAAATATGTGGTTTATTGTTTATTCATATAGCAATATATGTTAGATAAAAAAATTAGATATTTTAGTTTTAGTTGAAGATTAATATGGGCTTTATGCATAATAGCTCGGGGTAATGCCGAGCTATTAGTTTTTTTATTAATTATATATCAAGGTTTTTAACAAATTTTGCATTTTCTTCTATAAATTGTCTTCTTGGAGCTATATCGTCTCCCATTAATACTGTAAATATTTCATCTGCTTTTATTGCATCTTCTACAGTAACTTGTACCATTGTTCTAGTTTCTGGATTCATTGTTGTTTCCCATAATTGTTCTGGATTCATTTCTCCTAGACCTTTGTATCTTTGAATGTTCATTCCATCTCTTCCAAGTTCATCTAATTTTTGAGTTAACTCATCATCAGAGTAACAATAAACATCTTTCATACCTTTTCTTGCTAATTTGTATAGTGGTGGTTGTGCTAAATAAACATTTCCATTTTCAACAAGTGGTCTCATATATCTAAAGAAAAATGTTAATAATAAAGTTCTAATATGTGCGCCGTCTACATCGGCATCTGCCATTATTATTACTTTTCCATATCTAATTTTTGTTATATCAAAATCTGCTCCTATTCCTGCTCCAACAGCAAGTATTACTGGTTGTAATTTATCATTATTATATATTTTATCTGCTCTTGATTTTTCAACGTTTAACATTTTTCCCCAAAGAGGTAATATTGCTTGGAACTTTCTATCTCTTCCTTGTTTTGCACTGCCTCCTGCAGAGTCTCCCTCAACTATATAAACTTCACATTCTTCTGGTTTATTACTGCTACAATCTGCAAGTTTTCCTGGAAGGGTTGTACTTTCTAAAACATTTTTTCTTCTTACTAACTCTCTAGCTTTTCTTGCTGCTTCTCTTGCTCTTGAAGCACTAATACATTTTTCTAATACTACCTTTGCTACTGCTGGATTTTCTTCTAAAAATGCTGATAATTCTTCATTCATTACACTTTGAACAGCACCAGTTACTTCACTATTTCCTAATTTTGTTTTTGTTTGTCCTTCAAATTGTGGTTCTTTTACTTTTACAGAAATTACAGCTGTAATACCTTCTCTTATATCTTCACCTTGAAGATTTCCATCTTTATCTTTTAGTATATTATGGCTTCTTGCATAATCATTAAAAACTTTTGTTAAAGATCTTTTAAATCCTTCTAAATGAGTTCCACCTTCTATCGTGTTAATATTATTAACGAAGCTATATATGTTTTCTGAATAACTTGTTGTATATTGAATTGCTATTTCTACCGGAGTATCTCCATTTTTTTCTATATATATTGGTTTTGGATTTAATTTTTCTTTGTTTTTATTTAAGAATTCTACAAAAGAAACAAGTCCTCCTTCATAACAAAAGTCTGCTTTTTTTGGAGTTTCTCCTCTTTCATCTGTTAATGTTATTCTTAATCCTTTTGTTAAGAAAGCCATTTCTCTTAATCTATTTTCTAATATTTCATATTCATATTCTAATGTTTCAAAGATTGTATCATCTGCTAAAAATCTAACTGTTGTTCCTGTTTTATCTGAATCTCCTATTCTTTGTAAAGGTTTTACTGTTTTACCTCTTTCAAATGCCATTTGGTAAATTCCACCATCTCTTTGGATAGTAACTTCTGTCCATGTAGATAATGCATTTACAACAGATGAACCAACTCCATGAAGACCTCCTGATACTTTATATCCGCTATCTCCACCAAATTTTCCACCAGCATGTAAAACAGTATAAACTGTTTCTGCAGCAGATATTTTTGTTTTTGGATGTATATCTACTGGTATTCCTCTACCATCATCTTCTACTTTTATTACATTTCCCTTTTCTATTGTTACATGTATATTTTTACAATATCCTGCTAAAGCTTCATCAACACTGTTATCAACAATTTCATAAACTAAATGATGAAGACCTCTTGCAGAAACACTACCAATATACATACCTGGTCTTTTTCTAACTGCTTCTAGTCCTTCTAATACTTGAATCTGATCTGCTTTGTACTCATGCTCAAATTTTTCCATTTTCTTACGCTCCTTTTTTTAAATACAATCAATAGTTGCATTTGTTACTTTAAATAATTTATATTTTGAATTATTTATTTTAAAACTATCTGTACATGTTATAATTACTTGATTTTCTTTTATATTTTCAAACAATCCTTGTATTCTTTTTTTATCTAACTCAGACATAAAATCATCTAATAAAATAACTGGTCTTTCTCCTATTTCTTCATATATAACTTCTGCTTCCGCAAGTTTTAAAGAAATTATTGTTGTTCTTTTTTGTCCTTGTGAGCCATATATTGATACTGGACTTTTATTTATATATATTTCAAAATCATCTCTATGTATTCCTACACTAGTATACCCTTTTTGTATATCACTTTTTTGATTTTTTTTCAAATTTTCTAAATAATTTTTTCCGTATGTTAGAAAAATATTCCATTTTTATTTCTTCTTTATTTTCTGTTGTATTTAAATGAATCTTATAAATTTTATTATTTATTTTTTCTATAAATTCTTTTCTATATTCATATATTTTTTGTCCTATTTTTGCTATTTGTTCATCCCAAATACATAAATTTTCTATAGGTTTTCCTTCGTATTTTATTTGTTTTAAATAAAAATTTCTTTGTTCTAAAATTTTATTATATTCACTTAAAAGATTTATATATAGTGGTCTTAACTGGCTAATCATTATATTTAAAAATCTTCTTCTTTTACTTGGTTCATTATTAATTATTCCTATATCTTCTGGTGTAAATAATACAATATATGTTTTTCCTATTATTTCACTAGTTTTTTTCACTGGAATATTATTAATATAAAATTTCTTTTTTTCTTTCATTTCAAATTTTACATTAATATCTCTATCTTTTTTTTGACTTATCATTTCTATTTTACTAAAATCTTTTTCTTTGTTTATTAATTCTTTATCTTTATTTGTTCTAAAAGACTTTCCTAAGCTACAAACAAAAATTGATTCTAAAATATTTGTTTTTCCTTGTGCATTATCACCATATATTATATTTATGTTTTTGTCAAATTCTATTTCTGCTTTTTTATAATTTCTGAAATTTTCTAATTTTATTTTTTGAATATACATTTTTTAATCCTCTAAATGCTACTTTTTTTCAAAGAATTATTCTTCTTTCATTCTGATTGGAAGAATCATATATGTATAATTTCTTGAAGTTTCATCAATTGGTTTTATTACACATGGAGAAATGCTTGTACCAAATGAAATAAATATTTCTTCGTCTTCTATTACTTTTAATGCATCTAAGAAATATTTTGGATTAACTCCTATTTCTAAATCTTTTCCTTCTGTTTCTGTATATATTTCTTCTTTTGCATCACCTGTTTGATTTGTACAAGAAATTGTTACTTTTCCTACTTCTATTTTTATTTTAACTGGATATTTTTTTTCTTTTTCTATACTTGATGATGAAATTAAACTTATTCTTTCAAAACAATTTTGTAGAATATTTTTATTTACTCTTATTCTTGTTTCCCAATTATTTGGAATAACACTTGCATAATTTAAAAATTCTCCATCTAATAATCTTGTTACTATTTTACAATTTTCCATTTCAAAGATAGCCTGATTTTTAGAAACTCCTATTTTTATACTATCAAATGAGTCTAAAATAATTTTATTTACTTCATTTAAAGTTTTTCCTGGTATTACTGCTTTAAAATCACTTGTTGCATTTTCTAAATCTTGTTTAAACCAAGCCATTCTAAAACCATCTACTGCAACAACATTTAAACTATTATTAACAACTTCAAATAAACATCCTGTGAATATAGGTCTATTTTCTTCTATGCTAACTGCAAAAATTGTTTTTCTTATCATATTTTTTAAAACAGTTTGATCTGTTTGTATAGAATTTTCTACTTCTATTTTTGGAAGCTCTGGAAATTCTTCTGGTTCCATTGTTGATAATTTATAAAGAGAACCTTCACATTCAATAACTAGTAATTTATTTTCATTTACTTCTATACTTATTTCTGTATCTGGAAGTTTTCTTATTATTTCACTAAACATCATTGCATTAACAACAGTATTACCTTCTTCTTTAACTTCACAATCTATAATATATTCTATACCTAATTCTAAATCATAGGTAGTAAGCTTTAGTTCATTATTATTCGTTTGTATAAGGATTCCTTCTAATATAGGCATAGTAGTTCTAGTTGGTACTCCCCTAACAACTGCTGATAATCCTTTTTGTAATTTTTCTTTTTCACAAATAATTTTCATAATTTTTTTTGCTCCTTTTTTATATATAAATAATAAATATTAGTAATAGTATTATTATGTCTTGTGGATTATGTGGAAAATTTAAATTTTTTGCTATTTCCCTAGAAAAATTAATGTGTATATAGTTGTTAATAATTTAAAAAGTTATTAACATTATTAATTTTTTGTTAGGGAAAACTATAAATTAACAGTTTTTTTAATCTTATTAACAATTACTTATGGATAACCTTTTTGTTGCTTCCGTAAGAAAAGATTGATTAAATTTATAAAAAATATGTTTGTAAAACAAGTTTTTTATAAAAACACATATAAATGTTTATATATTAACTTTTTTTCGACAAAATTATTTTTTTAACACTTTCCACAATTAATTTTGTATTTGATTCTGGATTTTGTTTTATTTCTTGTTCTATTTTTTTATAACCATGCATTATAGTTGAATGATCTCTTTTTCCAAAAGCTTCTCCTATTTTTGGAAAAGACTCGTTTGTTAAAGTTCTACATAAATACATTGCTATTTGTCTCGGAAAAGCAATATCATTCGATCTTTGTGCACTCGATAAATCTTTCATAGAAATATTAAAATATTTACAAACCATTTCTTGTATATACTCTATTGTTATAACAGAAGAATTTTGCATAATTACTGTATTAATAGCATTTTCAGACATCTCCATTGTTATTGGTGTGTGTGTTAAAGATGATGTTGCAACTAATTTATTAAATACACCTTCCAATTCCCTAATGTTTGAATCTATTTTTGCAGCAATATTAGATAAAACTTCATCATCTATAATTATATGCTGTTCATCTGTTTTTTTTCTTAAAATAGCTAAACGAGTTTCATAATCAGCCATAGAAACATCTGCAAGAAGTCCCCATTCAAATCTAGATTTTAATCTATCTTGCAATAAAGGAATATCTTTTGGAGGTCTATCACTAGAAATAACTATTTGTTTTCCACTTTCATGTAATGTGTTAAAAGTGTGGAAAAACTCTTCTTGTAATTGTTTTTTACCAGAAATAAATTGAATATCATCTATTAATAAAACATCAATATTTCTGTATTTTTGTCTAAATTTTTCTGTACTTGCATTCTTTAAAGCGTCTATAAATTCATTAGTAAATTTTTCAGAAGTAACATAAAGAACTTTTGCGTTATTATTGTTTAACAAAACCTCATTTCCTATAGCGTGCATTAAATGAGTTTTTCCAAGACCTACACCACCATATAAAAACAATGGATTATAAGCTGTCGCAGGACATTCTGCTACAGCAAGTGATGCTGCATGAGCAAACCTATTATTATCCCCAACAACAAAAGTACTAAATGTATATTTAGGGTTTAAAGAATAATTTATATTTTTAAAAGAGTTATTAAAACTTTTTGATGTATTTATTTCTTCAGGCTCTTCTATTTTTTCTTCTGTTTCTTCATTTGGATCTTTACATATTATTGATAAAGTGCAATTCTTTTGTAATAAAACTGAAAAAGTATTCATTATTAAATCATGAAATTTAGCATCTACAAAATTTCTTTTAAATATTTCATCAGAAACAAGGATAACGTTGTTGTCCGTAATGCTGTCAATTTTTAAAGGTTCTATCCATGTTTTATGAGATACCTCACTCATTTCATCTTTTAAAAGTTCTTTTGCACGATTTAATAATTCGTTTAAATCTTCGTTCATTTTTACACCCCTGTTATCCACAAACTTATCCACAAGTGTTGATAAGTTTGGCTTCAAATAAGCAAAATTTCATAATAGAGTTATCAACAGCAAAAGTGAAAAAATATCTTAAAAACTCCTCAAAGCCTTATATCCCTATTATTTTCCTTATGATATCAAAAATAAAAAAAATTATCAACAGAAAAATAAAAAATAATACAAAAAATTAACAACTACTTGACAAAAACGTGTGTTCTAATATATAATCTTAATACTTATGATTTTAAATAGGAGGTCAAAACATGAAAAGAACATATCAACCAAAAAATAGACAAGAAAAGAAAGAACATGGATTTATTAAAAGAATGAAAACAAGAGCAGGAAGAAATGTTTTAAAAGCAAGACGTGCAAAAGGTAGAAAAAAACTTACAGCTTAAATAAAAGATAAATGAGTGATAAAATTGAAAAAAACTAAAATGCTAAAAAAAAATTATGAATTTAAAAATGTATTAACAAGAGGAAAGTATTACGGTGGTAAACAAATAGAAATTTTTGTTTTAAAAAATAAAAAGCCTTTTGTTATGTTAGGAATAGCAGTAAGTAAAAAAGTAGGAAATAGTGTTTCAAGAAATAGAATAAAAAGATTAATCAAAGAAAATTATCGCTTATTAGAAAAAGATATTAAAGAAAATAATAGTTTAGTAATATTGTGGAAAAAAAGTGTTGATAAAGAAGAAGCAGACTTTTATAAAATAAAAGAAGATATGAAGCAAATTTTTGAAAAAGCAGAAATAATATAAGGATATAAAAGATGAAAAAAATATTAATTTTAATAATAGAAAAATATCAAAAACATATTTCTGTTTTTTTAAAATCTAAAGGTATAAACTGTAAATATTATCCAACATGCTCAGAATATACTAAACAAGCAATAATTAAGTATGGGACTATAAAAGGAATCTTTTTAGGAATAAAAAGAATATTAAAATGTAATCCTTTTTCAAAAGGAGGATATGATCCTTTAAAATAGTTTTAGGAGGTTAAATATATGGGAGCTATTTCTAATTTATTTGGTTATATTTTAAATTATATATATCAATTTGTTCAAAATTATGGAGTATCTATAATTTTATTTTCAATTTTGCTTAAACTAATACTTTTACCTTTATCAATAAAACAACAAAAAACAATGAAAAAAACAGCAAAAATTCAAGTAAAAGTAAAAGAATTGCAAGAAAAATATAAAAATGACCAAATGAAAATGAATCAAGAAATGATGGATTTATATAAAAAAGAAAATATGAGTCCTTTTAGTGGATGCTTAACATCTATTATACAAATTATTTTATTGTTTGCTATGTTTGGGTTAGTAAGAAACCCATTAACATACATGAAAAAAATAGATACAGCAACAATAGAGAATTATAAAAATGAGATAAAACAAGAAGTTGGCGAAAATAGTATAAGTACAAATTATCCAGAAATAAGCATAGTTAAATATGTTAATGAAAATAAAGAAAAAAGTGATGAAGCTTATATTAATATGAACTTTTTGGGATTAGATTTGAGCAGTGTTCCACAAGAGAATTACAAAGATTTTAAAGTATATATAATTCCTGTTTTATATGTTTTAACAAGCATGTTATCAATGAAAATTTCAACGAGTGCAACAAATAAAAAAGATAAAAATATAAAAAAAGAAGAAAGTAAAGAAGTAAAAAAAGAGCAGGAAGAGCTTGATATGGCAGAACAGATGACAAAAAACATGTCATGGTTTATGCCAATAATGGCTGTAAGTATTTCTATAATTGCACCTTTAGGACTAGCTCTTTATTGGTTAGTAAATAATATTTTAATGATTTTCGAAAGATTAATACTAAATAAAATTTTAGATTCTAAGGAGGAGGCTTAAAAATGGAAAAAACAGTTAGAACAGAAGGTAAAACAACAACAGAAGCCATAGAAAAAGGGTTAAAAGAATTAGGTGTTTCAAAGGATAAAGTAGAAATAAAAGTTTTAGAAGAAGAAAAAAGAAGTTTTTATAGTATATTATCACCAAGGGTTGTTAAAGTAGAACTTACATTAAAAGAAGATAAAAAAGAAAAAAACAAAGAAGAAAAAAAACATAATGAAAATATTCAAGAAATAGAAAAAGCAGAACAAGATATTAAAGAGTTTTTAGATAATTTCTTAACAAAAGAAACAAAATATGAAGTGAAAATAAATAATTTTGATATTTACGTAGATATGAATGGAGAAAATCTTAATTATTTAATAGGTTACAGAGGAGAAACAATTAATGCTATTCAAACAATATTAACAGCAATAGCAAATAAAAAAAGTACACAAAAAATTAGAGTTTATCTAGATATAGCAGGATATAGAGAAAAAAGAATAAAAACTTTAGAGGATTTAGCTGAAAAATTAGCAAGAACTGTAGAAAGAACAAAAAAATCTGTAACATTAGAACCAATGACAGCATATGAAAGAAAGATTATTCATACAAAATTACAAAATAACAGCAAAGTAAAAACATTTAGTAAGGGAGAAGAACCTTATAGAAAAGTAGTTATATCATTAAAATAATAAACAATAGAAAAAGGCAGGGGGAGGAGTTTCCCTGTTTTTTTTATCTTAAAGGAGAAAAGATGGAAGAAACAATTGCTGCAATATCAACAGCACCAGGAACAGCAGGAATAGGAATAATAAGAATGTCTGGAAAAGATGTTTTTAGTGTTTTAAAAAAAATATTTAAGCCAATTAAAGAAGAATCAATAGAAGAAATTAAAGGTTACACTATGAAATATGGAAAAATTTTCAATCCAGAAACTAACGAAATCGTTGATGAAGTGCTGGTTTCATATTTTAAAGAGCCAAAAAGTTATACTCAAGAAAATATGTGCGAAATTAATTCACATGGTGGAACTATTGTGGTTAGAAAAATATTAGAATTATGTCTAAAAAATGGAGCTCAAATGGCAGAACCAGGTGAGTTTACTAAACGTGCTTTTTTGAATGGAAGAATAGATTTAGCAAAAGCAGAAGCAGTAATAAATTTGATAAATGCAAAATCTGAAAAAGAAACAAAAGCATCTATAAATCAATTGGAAGGTAATTTGTCTTTAGAAATTAAAAAAATAAAAAAGATGATACTTTCTTTACTTGCAGATATAGAAGCGTCAATAGATTATCCAGAATATGATGCGGCAGAAGAAGTTTCTAACAATAAAGCTTTAACAAAATTAGATGAAATACAAAAAGAATTAGAAAAACTAAATAAAAGTTTTGAAACAGGAAAGATAATAAAAGATGGAATAAAAGTAGCTATAATAGGAAAACCAAACAGTGGAAAATCATCTCTATTAAATGCAATTTTAAAAGAAGATAGGGCAATTGTAACAGATATAGAAGGAACTACAAGAGATACAATAGAGGAATTTGTTACAATAGATGGAATACCTTTTAAATTTGTAGATACTGCAGGGATAAGAAAAGCAGATAACAAAGTAGAAGAAATAGGAATAGAAAAATCTAAAAAAGTTGCTAAGGAAAGTGATTTAATAATTGCAATGTTTGATAATTCTAAAAAGCTTACGAAAGAAGATGAAGAAATTTTAGATTTTATAAAAGATAAAACTGCAATTATAATTTTAAACAAAATAGATTTGAAAGAAAAAATTTTAGAACAAGAAGAAAGAATAACAAAAAGTGGTAAAGATGTTATAAAAATTTCTTTGCTCTCAAATTGCGATTTAAGCGGTTTTTATAAAGAATTAAACATGTTATTCGAATTAAACAAAATAAACCCTGACAACGAAATTATAATCACAGAAATGAGACATAAGAAATTGATAGAAGATGCAATATCACATACAGAAAATGCAAAGAAAACAATTTTAGATAATATACCAATAGACATTATTTCAATAAATATAAAAGAAATAATAGAAGATTTATCAAAAATTACAGGAGAAAATGTAACAGAAGATGTTATAAAAGAAATCTTTTCTAAATTCTGTTTAGGAAAATGATTGAAAAATAGAAGAAGGGATAAAATATGAGTTATTACGCAGGAGATTATGAAGTAGCAGTAATAGGAGCAGGACATGCAGGATGTGAAGCTGCACTTGCTTGTAGCAGAAAAGGCCATAAGACATTATTATTTTCAATAAGTTTGGAATGTGTTGCAAATATGCCATGTAATCCTAATATAGGGGGAACATCAAAAGGGCATTTAGTAAGAGAAATAGATGCACTTGGTGGAGAAATGGGAAAAAACATAGATAAAACTTTTATACAGTCTAGAATGTTAAATACATCAAAAGGGCCAGCAGTCTATTCTTTAAGAGCTCAAGCAGACAGAAAAAAATATCAACAAGAAATGAAGCACACATTAGAAAAACAAGAAAATTTGTCAATAAAACAAGCAGAGATAGTGGATATAAAAGTAGAAGATGGAAAAGTTACAGCAGTAGAAACAAATATTGGTGCAATATATGGAGTAAAAGCAGTAATAATAGCAACTGGAACTTATCTAAAAGGAAAAATATTTATAGGTGAAACAAATTTTGAAAGTGGACCAGATGGTGTATTTCCTGCAAATAAATTATCTAAATGCTTAAAAAATCTTGGAATAAAAATAGTTAGATTTAAAACAGGCACACCAGCTAGAGTAAACAGAAGAACTATAGATTTTTCTAAGATGGAAATACAAGAAGGTGATAAAGATATAACTCCATTTTCTTTTGAAAACGAACCAAAGCAAATTAATCAAGTTCCTTGCTATTTAACATATACAAATGAAAAAACACATGAAATAATAAGAAAAAATTTACATCGTTCTCCATTATATGCTGGAGAGATAGAAGGAACAGGACCAAGATATTGTCCATCTATAGAAGATAAAGTAGTTAGATTTAGTGATAAACCACGTCATCAGATATTTATAGAGCCAATGGGAGAAAATACAGAAGAAATGTACGTTCAAGGAATGAGTTCATCACTTCCTGAAGATGTACAAATAGCAATGTATAGAACAATTCCAGGGCTAGAAAATGTAGAGTTTACAAGACCTGCATATGCAATCGAATATGATGCAATTGACCCAACTCAATTAAAATTATCATTAGAATTAAAAAATATAAAAGGGATGTTTTTGGCGGGACAAACAAATGGAACATCAGGATATGAAGAAGCTGCAGCACAAGGAATAATTGCAGGAATTAACGCAAGCTTACAATTAGAAGGAAAAGAACCAATTATACTACATAGATCAGATGCATATATAGGAGTCTTAATAGATGATATAGTAACAAAAGGAACAAATGAGCCATATAGAATGATGACTTCAAGAGCAGAATATAGATTATTGTTAAGACAAGATAATGCAGACTTAAGATTAACCCCAATAGGTCACGAAGTAGGACTTATTTCTGATGAAAGATATAATAAATTTTTAGAAAAGAAACAAAACATTGAAAAAGAAATTGAAAGAATAAACAAAGTAACAATAAAGCCAACAAAAGAAGTGAATGAGTTTCTAGAAAAAAATAATTCTACGCCAATAAGTACAGGAGTGAAATTAGTTGAATTATTAAAAAGATCAGAGCTTAGTTATAATAAATTAAGTGAAATTGATTTGGAAAGACCTGTTTTAACAAAACAAGAAGCAGAACAAGTAGAAATACAAGTAAAATATGAGGGATATATAAAGCTACAATTAGCACAAGTTGAAAAGTTTAAAAAGCTTGAAAACAAAAGACTTCCAGAAGATTTTGATTATAGCAATTTAAAAGGAATTAGCTTAGAAGCAAGGCAAAAACTAAATCAATTTAGACCAGTTTCGATAGGACAAGCATCAAGAATTTCGGGGATATCACCTGCAGATATAAGTGTTTTATTAATACATTTAGAACAATTAAAAAGAAAATAAACATTAACAATTGGGTCGCATTTAGAAACGACCCAATTATATTAAAAGGAGAAAAAATGAAAATAGAAGAATTTAATAAAGAAATGAATGAGAATTTAAAAGAATTAGATATAGAATTATCAGAAAAACAATTAAAACAATTTTATGATTATATGAATATTTTAATAGAATGGAATAAAGTTATGAATTTAACAAATATAACTGAACCTTCAGAAATAATCCAAAAGCATTTTATTGATTCTCTAACAGTTTTAAAGCACATAAAAGAAGATGATTCTATTATAGATGTAGGAACTGGGGCGGGATTTCCTGGAATACCAATAAAAATAGTTTATCCAAAAACAAAAGTAACACTATTGGATTCTTTAAATAAAAGAGTTAAATTTTTAAATGAAGTTATAAGTGAACTGGAATTAAAAGATATAAAAACCATACATGGCAGGGCGGAAGAAATAGCACATGATGGTAACTATAGAGAAAAATATAATATAGCTATTGCTAGAGCCGTAGCTTCATTAAATGTGCTAAGCGAATATTTGTCGCCATTTGTAAGAATAGGAGGATATGCAATTGGAATGAAGGGAACAAAAGGAAAAGAAGAAGCAATAGAAGCAAAGAATGCAATAAAAATCCTCGGAGGAGAAATAACTAACATAGAAGAATTTAAACTTCCCCAAACAGATATGTATAGAACAATGATTATTATAGAGAAGAAAAAATGCACAGACAAAAAATATCCTAGAAAAGCAGGAACACCTTCAAAAGAACCATTATAGTCTGTTTCACAAAAAACAGATACGTGAAACAATTGGTACTGTAAGAAATTTATACTGCCAGACAAAATTTATTTTTAAACAAAATTCGACAAAATAAAATTAAAAATATTTATAAAATTCATTGACATATTGATAATATTTTTATATTATTAATAAGCAATGAATTTTTTTTCATATTTTTTTACACGGAGGGATAAAATTGAGTAAGGTAATAGCAGTAGTAAATCAAAAGGGAGGAGTCGGAAAGACTACAACCGCAGTAAATGTAAGCACAATATTAGCTAAAAAAGGTAAGAAGGTTCTGTTGATTGATGCAGATCCACAAGGAAATGCAACAAGTGGAGTAGGACTAGATAAAAACACTGAAAAATCAATATACGATGTTATAATAAATGATGTAGAAATAGACGAAGCAATAGAGAAAACTCAAATAAAAAATTTATATGTTTGTCCTTCTAACATCAATTTGGCAGGAGCTGAAGTTGAATTAGTTTCAATGCTTTCAAGAGAACAAAGATTAAAAGAAAAATTAGAAAAAATTGAGAATGATTTTCATTATGTTATAATAGATTGTCCGCCATCGTTAGGGCTTTTGACTATAAATGCTTTTACAGCAGCAAATTCTCTATTAATACCTATACAATGCGAATATTATGCATTAGAAGGTGTAGGACAACTTATGAATACAGTTAATCTAATAAAAAAACAACTAAACAAAGACTTATATATAGAAGGCGTAGTTTTGACAATGAGTGATGTTAGAACAAATCTTTCTAATCAAGTAATAAAAGAAGTAAAAACATATTTCAAAGATAATGTCTATAAGACAATAATACCAAGAAATGTTAAATTAAGTGAAGCACCAAGTTTTGGAATGCCAATTACTGTATATGCTCCAAAATCAAAAGGCGCAAGGTGTTACGAGAAATTAACAAATGAAATATTAAAAGATAAAAGAAGATAATTTAAAAGGGGTTGAACAAAATGACAAAAAAAACAGGCTTAGGAAAAGGATTAGATGCATTACTAATAAATAATGTTGTAGAAGAAGAGAAAGTACACGAAGGAGAAGTAGTTCAAAAGCTAAAATTAATAGAAGTAGAGCCAAATAGAGACCAACCAAGAAGAAACTTTGATGAAGAAGCTATAGAAGATTTATCTAATTCTATTAAAGAATATGGTGTTATACAACCAATTATAGTAACAAAACAAGATAATTATTATAAAATAGTTGCTGGAGAAAGAAGATGGAGAGCATCTAAAAAAGCTGGACTTACTGAGATACCAGCGATTGTAAGAGATTATGATGAACAAAGAAATAATGAAATAGCTTTAATAGAAAATATTCAAAGAGAAGATTTAAATCCTATTGAAAAGGCAACAGCAATAAGAGAATTATTAGATAAATATAATTTAACTCAACAAAAATTGGCAGACAAATTAGGAATTAGTAGAAGTGGCCTTGCAAACACAGTAAGAATACTAAATTTACAACCAGAAGTAATAGAATTAGTAAAAGAAGGAAAACTTACAGAAGGACATTGTAAAGCTCTATTAGGAATAGAGGACCCAGAAAAACAATATCAAGCAGCAAAATATATTATAGAAAATGGAGAAACTGTAAGAGACGTAGAAAAACAAGCAAAGATAAAGAAAAAAGCAAATTCTACAGTAAAAAACAGATATGAACCAATTTATAGAGATATAGAAGATTCTTTCAGAAGCTTTTTCGGGACAAAAGTTAAGATAGATGCGAAACAAAGAAGTGGAAAAATAATAATTCAATATTCTTCAAACGAAGATTTAGAGAGGATTTTAGGCTTAGTTAAATAAAATATTGATTGGAGGAATAGTTTATGATAAGTGAGTTTTTAAAATCAGAAATATTTTTAATGGCTGTTGCTACAATAAATATAATTTTGTTAATACTATATATATGCAACTGTGTAAAATTAAAAAAAATAAATAAAAATTATAATTCTTTTATGAAAAAGATAGGTAGAGGCGAAAATATAGATGAAATACTTAAAAAATATATTATGGCAGTAGAAAATGTAGATGAAAAAAATAAAGAAATTGAAAAATATTGTGATAGATTAGATAAAAATATATCACAATGTATACAAAAGATAGGAATGGTTAGATACAGTGCATTTAAAGATACAGGAAGCGATTTAAGTTTTGCATTAGCAATGTTAGATGATAATAATGATGGAGTGATATTAAACGGAATATATTCAAGAGAAATGTCTAATATATATGCGAAACAAGTAAAAAATGGATCAGCTATAAATAAATTGTCAGAAGAAGAAAAGCAAGCATTAGAAAAAGCATTAAATGTACCAAATAGATATGATCTAAACGAATAAAAAGGAAAAAATGCTTTAATTTCTATTGACTTTAACGTTAAAAAATGCTATTATAGATACTGTTCATGGCGTAAAACGCCATACATGGAGAGGTGGTCGAGTTGGTTTATGGCACCAGTCTTGAAAATTGGCGTAGGTTTGTAGCCTACCGTGGGTTCGAATCCCACCCTCTCCGCCATTTTTTTTAATATGGAGACGTACCCAAGTGGTTGAAGGGGGCAGTTTGCTAAACTGCTAGGGTTCGTAAGGGCCGCGGAGGTTCAAATCCTCTCGTCTCCGCCAAAGGAACATTTGATATGTGTCGTGTCAAATGTTCTTTTTTTATTGCAGTAGATTTTGAAAAAAGTATGACAATTATTTTTTAAAAAATAAATAATAGAACGAACAATAAAAAAATAAATAATTAAATAGATAATAAAACAGATAATTAAATAAACAATAAAATAATGATTAAATAATCAATTAGATAAATAAATAATTAAATAATAAGTAATTAAATAATTAAATAATTAAAATTAAATAATAAATAATTAAATAATAAATAATTAAATAATAAATAATTAAATAATAAATAATAAATAATAAATAATAAATAATTAAATAATAAATATTAAATAATTAAATAATAAGTAATTAAATAATAAGTAATTAAATAATTAAATAATTAAATAATAAATAATAAATAATTAAATAATAAATATTAAATAATAAATAATAAATAATTAAATAATAAATAATAAATAATAAATAATAAATAATAAATATTAAATATTAAATATTAAATATTAAATAATAAATATTAAATATTAAATAATAAATAATTAAATAATAAATAATAAAAAATTAAATAATAAAAATTAAATAATTAAATAATTAAATAATTAAATAATAAATAATTAATAATTAATGATAAATAATAAACAAAAAATTAATTATTTATTTAATAATAAAATATATTAAATAATGATAAATAAGAAATTAAAAAAATTCTATAAAAGATTTTAAAAAAGATTTTTAAAAAAATTTAGCGAGAAACAAGTTTAACAAAAAGACAAAAAACAAATTACAGTGAAGATGAAAATAAAATTATATAGAATGTCCAAATAATAAAAGGTAAATAAAATTATAAAGTAAATATGATGAAAACTTAAATAAAAAATGAATGCAAAGAAATGGATTATAGATTAAAAAAGTAAAGAGAAAAAGATAATAGAAAATTGGATTAAAAAGATAAGAAAGAGAGACGGGAACTATATAGGAAATAAGGAATAGGAAATATTTTATTGGATAGAAGAGAAAGTTCACATAAAATTGAAAAAGCTAAAAATATCGACTACAAGTTTAAAGAGAAAAAAGAAATACAAATGTAAAAAGCAAAACAAAGAATTAGTTAAATATATGCGAGAAATAAAGCGAAGAAAGAAATTTACATAAAACAAAAAACATAATCTGAATAAAGAATCAAATAAAAAGAAATGAAAAGAAAAATAATAGAATGCGAAAACTAAAAAGACAATGTAAAAGAAAATCAGCATAAAAATAATAAATTAATAAAATAGTTAAATAATAAATAATTAATAATAAATAATAAATAATAAATAATAAATAATAAATAATAAATAATAAATATTAAATAATAAATAATTAAATATTAAATTAATAAATAATTAAATAGTTAATTGGTAAAAGAATAATAAAAAATAAATAAAAGAGCATAAAAATTTAAAATAGTTATAAATATTTAATGGTGATATTTATGAGTATTGGATTAGCATTAGCTCGGTGGAGGAGCAAAAGGTGCAGCACATATAGGTGTGCTTAAAGCTTTTGAAGAAGAAAAAATAAATATAGATTATATTTCCGGAACATCATCAGGAAGTATTATAGCAGCACTTTTTGCTATGGGATATAATTCAAATGAAATATATTATTTATTTAATAGATATTCAAAAAAAATTAAATATATAAATTATAAAAATATATTAAAATTAATTTATGGGATATTAGTAAAAAGAAAAATAATAATAAAAGGTTTTAATGATGGAAAAATAATAGAAAAAATAATTGATGATGCGGCTGATTTAAAAAATATAAAAAATATAAATCAAATAAAAATGCCATTATTAATTCCTAGTATAGAAGTACATAATGGAAAAATATATTGCTTTTGTTCACAAAACAAAAGAGCAAGGTTTTCAGACAAAACGGTATATGTGAATAACATAAATATAGGAAGAGCTGTAAGGGCAAGTTGTAGTTATCCATTAGTTTTTGAACCATGTAAATATAAAAATTTGGAGCTTGTGGATGGAGGAATAAGAGAGAATATTCCATGGAAGAGTTTAAAAGAATTTGGGGCTACTACTATAATAGGTGCTGTTTTTGAAAAAGAAGATGATGGAAAATGTTGTAATAATGTAATTGAGGTTGTAGGAAATTCATTTGAAATTCTTTGCCATGAACTATCAAATTATGAATTGGAAGGACTAGAATATTTAATAAAAATAAAAACTAAAAATATTTCTTTATTAGATATGTCAGAAACAAAATATTTATATGATATAGGATATAAAACTACTAAAAAAGAAATAAAAAAAATAAAAGAGAATTTAAAAAGGTAAAATAGAAAAATAATTAAATAAAAATAGAAAATAAAAAATGGATAATTAAATAAAAAAATATTAATAAAAAAGTTCTAAAAAAACTTGTCTTTAATAATATTAAATAAAAAATAATTTTAAAGGAGTTTTTTATGAATAATAAAAAAATAGTAATGTATGTTAGTATACTTATTTTAATTTTAATTGTTTTAGGAGCAGGATTTTTAATATATAAAAACAATAAAAAAAATAAAAATAAAAATCAAGAATATATTCCACAAGAAGAAATTACAGATGAACAATTAAGACAAACAATAATTACTTTATATTTTTTTAATATAGAAACAGGAAATATTATGCCAGAAGCAAGAAAAATTGATGCAAAAGAATTAATAAAAGAGCCATATAAAGTACTAATAGAATTATTGATAAATGGTCCGAAAAGCGAAAAATTGGTTAAACTTATTCCGGATGGAACTAAATTAAATAAAATTGAGATAAAAAATGATTGCATTTATATTGATTTTTCAAACGAATTTATTAATGGACAAAAGTTAGGAAAGGAACAAGAAGAATTAATAATAAAATCAATAGTAAATACGGTTACAGAATTAAAAGAAATTAATTCCGTGAAGATTTTAATAGATGGAAAAGAAAATCAAGAATTTCCGGATAAAGAAATTAATTTTAAAGAACCATTCAAAAGATAACTATTTTAAGAATTTATATATTTTGATTGATTTTACTGCCTTGTCAAGATTGCACAAAAAATATTCTACTTCTTTTATAGAATGAATTGTGCAATCTTTCCTTTTTTTAAAATTAAATTTTTCTTTCTTTTTTTCTGAGCGACTATCTTCCAAAACCATTCTCCTTGCAATTTATATAAAAGTATTATAATATATAATATATGAAAAAATAAATTATTGTTGACGGAGAGAAAATGGAAGTAAATTTAAAAGAAGACGAAAGAATTGATGATTTAGAATATAAAGGACTAAAAATAATTCAAAATAAAAAATGGTTTTGTTTTGGTATAGACAGTGTTTTATTATCTGATTTTGCAAAAGAAATAAAAAATAATAGTACAGTTTTAGATTTAGGTAGTGGTACCGGAATAATAAGTATTTTATTATCAAAAAAAATAAATGCAAAAAAAATAGTAGGTATTGAAATACAAAAAGAAGTTTATGAAATGTCTAAAAAATCTATTATATTAAATGATTTGGAAAATGTTGATTTTATAAATGAAGATATAAAAAATTTAAATAAAATTATAGAAAATAATAGTTGTGATGCAATTGTTACAAATCCACCATATATGAAAAAAAACTCTGGAATTAAAAATGAAAATGAAATGAAATTAATATCTAGACATGAAATTAAATGCAATATAGAAGATATAATAAAAGTATCAAGTAAATTATTAAAAGATAATGGAGAATTATATATGGTTCATAGGCCGGATAGGCTTGTAGGAATAATAGAATGTTTACGAAAATATAAAATAGAACCAAAAAAAATTAGATTTGTTTATTCTAAAAAAGAGGACAACAGCAATCTGGTTTTAATAAAAGCTGTAAAAAACGCAGGAGAATTTCTAAAAATTGAAAAACCTTTATATATTTATGACGAAAATAATAAATATACAGATGAGGTGCTGGAAATATATAACAAAAAGTAAAGGAGAAAAATATGCAAGGTAAATTATATTTGGTTGCGACACCAATAGGAAATTTAGATGATATAACAATAAGAGCAATAAATATCTTAAAAGAAGTTGATCTAATTGCAGCAGAAGATACAAGGCATACTTTAAAATTATTAAATCATTTAAATATATCAAAGCCATTAATTAGTTATTATAAACAAAACGAAAATATAAAAAAAGAAGTATTAATTGATAGAATTTTAGAAGGTAAAAATATAGCAGTAGTTACAGATGCCGGGACACCACGGAATTTCTGATCCAGGAGAAGTAGTAGTAAAAGCAGCAATTGAAAATAATATAGAAATTATTCCAATACCGGGAGCATGTGCGGCAATAAATGCATTAATTTCTTCAGGAATGAAGACAAATGAATTTATTTTCATTGGATTTTTACCTGTAAATATAAAAGAAAAAAAAGAAAAGTTGGCAGAAATAAAAAAATATACTCAAACTATAATATTGTATGAAGCTCCACACAAATTGATAAATACACTAAAAATGATGTTGGAAGAAATTGGAGACAGAAATATATGCTTAGCTAGAGAAATTACTAAAATACATGAAGAACATATAAGAGGAAAAATATCTGAAATCCTAGAAAAAATAAATGAACCTAAGGGTGAATATGTTTTAATACTAGAAGGAAATAATAAAAGTGAGAAAGAGGAAAAAAGAGAAATATTAAACGAAATGTCTTTGGAAGAACATTTTGAATATTATAAGAAACAAGGATTTGATAAAAAAGAAATTATTAAAAAAATTGCAAAAGATAGAAATACAAATAAAAACGAAATATATCAATACTTTTTAAAATAGTAAAAAAATAAGAAGTTCAATTATTGAACTTCTTATTCTGCTTTTGCCTTACCAATTTTTTCTGCACATTTTTCACAGATTAATCTTCCTTGGTAATCAATTAATTTTTTTGAGCTTCCACAGAAAATACAGTTTGGTTCATATTTTTTTAATATAATTGAAGAACCATCAACATATATTTCCATAGGGTCTTTTTCTGTAATACCAAATTTATTTCTAAGCTCAATAGGTATTACAACTCTTCCTAACTCGTCTACCCTTCTTACAATACCAGTTGATTTCATAAATAACCCCCCTTAATTTTACATTTTTCGACAAATCGACTTTAATAAATAATATCATAAAATTTGTAAAAGGTCAACAAAAATCTTCCTTTTTTTGGAAATTTTTCAAAAAATTATTAAATATAAAAAATAATGTAAATTTGTAATTTATATGTGTAAGAATATTAGAAATAAATTGTGAATAAATTAAAAAAGGAGGATTTTTTATGCTAAATATATTATGGCCATTATTTTTAATTGTTTCTTTTGTGTATGGAATTTTTAATGGCAGAGTGGAAGAAATAAATACGGCAGTTTTCGATGGAACGAAATCTGCTGTGGAACTATGTATTTCTTTGCTCGGGACAATGTGTTTATGGAATGGAATAATGACAATTGCTTGTGAAACCAATATAGTAAAAAAATTAACAAAAATGCTATCACCAATAATGAAAAAATTATTTCCAGATATAAAAAAAGAAAATAAAGTTCATGAAGAAATATCGATGAATATAATTGCAAATATAATGGGACTTGGAAATGCTGCAACACCATTAGGACTAAAAGCGATGAAATCAATGCAAAAAGAAAATAAAAATAAAAATGTATTATCAAATTCTATGGCGATGTTTATTGTTTTAAATACTGCATCAATTCAAATTATACCAACCACAGTGATTGCGATAAGAAGTTCTTTAAAATCTGGTAATGCTACAGGTATGATAGTTCCAGTTTGGATTGCAACAATTTGCGCAGCAATAGCGGCAATAGGCTCAGCAAAAATATTGATGAAAAAGTTTTAAGGGGAAAATAAAAGTGAAAATTATTAATTATATTTCTAATTTGGCAATACCATTTACTATATTATTAATAGTAAGTGTTGGATTAATAGAAAGAAAAAGTGTATTTGATATTTTCTTAAAAGGAGCAAGAGAAGGGTTAGAAATAGTAATAAATATTTTTCCAACATTAGTGGGTTTGTTTGTAGCTATAAGTGCATTAAGATATTCTGGGGTTTTGGATTTTATAATAAAACTAATAGAACCAGTAATTAATTTATTACATATTCCATTAGAAATTATGCCTCTTGCAATATTAAGACCAATTTCACGGAAGTGCATCTATTGCAATAGGAACAGATATAATGAATAAATATGGAGTTGACAGCAAAATACGGCTTAATTGCATCTACAATTATGGGGTCAACGGAAACAACATTATATACAATTGCTTTATACACAAGTGCAGTGGGCATTAAAAAAATTAGATTTGTTCTTATTGCAGCATTAATTGGAGATATAATAGGAATGTTGACTTCTGTAATAATTTGGAATATTATGTCGTAAAATTATTGTTGACATTTTTTGGAAAGTGTAGTAATCTATTAACAGTCTAAAGACTAATTTTTATTCAAGGTGAAAAAAATGATTTTTAAAATCTTATTATTTTTTTCTTTATTTTTTACTGTCAGAAAAATTCTAATAAAAATTTTCACAAAAAAATTATTAAAGAAAATAAAAAATTATTAAAATGTTTTTAATGTTGTAGGAAAAAAATCTAATTATTTAAGTAGCCCCAAAATAATTAAATATAAAATTTTTTTCCTACATCCCCCCAAAAAAATTAACTAACCTCAAAAAAATCACTTGGTTTATCTCGAGGTGCTACATATATAGGAAAGTTTTTGTCTGTTTTAATTTCATCCAAGACGGTTTGTTTAGCAAGCTCAGGAAAATTATTCTCTTTGCTCAAATGTATAAGCAAGGCTCTTTCCAGTCCAGAATCTATCAATTTAGAAATAGTTTTGCCTGCTAAACTGTTTGATAAATGTCCCGTTGAACTAGAAATTCTTTGTTTTAAATAATATGGATAATGTGAACATTGTAATACATTTGGGTCATAATTAGACTCCAAAAGAATACAATTACTATTTTTTAAGCAATTAAAAACAGAAGCATTCATATTGCCTAGATCTGTTGCAATACTGATCTTTTTTCCATCCGCAAAAATATTAAATCCACAAGGATCAGCTGCGTCATGGGGTGTTTGAAATGGAAAAATATTCAAGTCACTAATACTGAAACTTTCTCCTGTTGAAAAGATTTTGTGATTTTCAATAGAAACTTTTTCATTTACTTGTGGCATTGCTTCCCAAGTTTTTTTATTTGCATATACAGGTATATTATATTTTTTTGATATGTTTCCTATACCTTTAGTATGATCAACATGCTCATGTGTTACAAGTATGGCATCAATATTATTTATATCTATATTAAGTTCTCCGAAGGACTGTTTCTATCTTTTTAGCACTTACACCAATGTCAATTAATATATTTGTATTGTTGCTTTTTACAAAGAAACTATTTCCACTGCTTCCACTAAATAAACTACAAAATTTTAACATTTACTCTTGAACCCTCTCTATGTTAGCTCCAAGCTTTCTAAATTTCTCTTCTATATTTTCATAACCCCTATCAATATGACCAAGATTATATATTTCTGTTCTACCTTCTGCAATAATTCCAGCAATTATTAAAGCAGCTCCTGCACGTAAATCTGTTGAATATACAGAAGCACCGTATAGTTTTTCCACACCTTCAAAAATTGCAGATTTTCCTTGAGAAGTTATTTGAGCTCCCATTTTATTTAATTCATTTGTGTATTGAAATCTCGATTCCCAAATACTTTCATTAATAATACTTGTTCCGTCTGCTATAGAAAGAACAACTCCCATTTGCGCCTGCAAATCAGTAGGAAAGCCAGGGTAAGGTAAAGTTTTTATTGTTGCTTTTGAAGGGCGTTTATCACACCAAACTCTTAAAAAATCTTCACCAGCTTCCACATTTCCACCGATTTCTAGAATCTTTGCTGTTACACATTCTAAATGTTTTGTAATACAATTCCTTATTGTAATATCACCACGAGAAGCAACAGCAGCAAGCATAAATGTGCCAGCTTCTATTTGATCTGGAACAACGGAATAACTTTTCCCACCAGTTAGTTTTTCAACACCATTTATTTTAATAACATCAGTTCCAGCTCCACGAATATCTGCTCCCATTGTATTTAAAAAGTTTGCAAGGTCGACAATATGAGGTTCTTTTGCAGCATTGTCAATTGTAGTGGTACCTTCTGCTAACACACTTGCAAGCATAACATTCATCGTTGCTCCAACAGAAACAATATCCATATATATGCTAGTTCCAATTAATTTATCAGTTTTTGCTTTAACGTTTCCACCAACTATTTCAACATTTGCTCCTAAAGCTTCAAAACCTTTAATGTGTTGATCTATAGGTCTTGGACCTAAATTACATCCTCCCGGAAGACCAACTTCTATTTCTTTTTTTCTACCAAGCATAGAACCAATTAAATAATATGAGGCTCTAAATTTTCTAGTTAATTCAATAGGAGCAACTGTTTTTGTTATGTTCCTTGTGTCAATTTCAAGAGAATTTTTATCAATCCATTTGATTTTTGCACCTAAGCCTTCTAATATTTCGCATGATAATTTAATATCTACAATATTAGGCACATTATTAATAACGCAAACGCCATCAATTAATAATGTTGCTGGAAGTATTGCAACAGCGGAGTTTTTTGCACCACTTATATTTACTTCACCTTTTAAAGGTGTAGGACCTGTAATAACTAACTTTTCCATAATTGCTCCTTAAAAATTTTTACTTAAAAAATTAGAGTGTAATTAATTATACACTCTAATTACTATAAAATATTATCACAAAATCTAGCGTTTTACAATAAAATTTTAAGATTGTGCCAATTTTATCCCTATATTTTGAAAAAGTTCGACAATTTTAAACTTAAAATTCATGTCGGAATTATTTTGATTTTCCGATAACAAATTATATTCTTCATAAGATAAATTTTCTTGTAAGACTTCTTTAGATTCTTCAGGAACAACACCAGAGCTAACGTCTACAAAGCATAAAGGCGGAAACATTACGCACCACCAGTTCTGACCCGAGGCACTTCCAATTTCTACTCTCAATGCATCATAAAAACCTGCAGGCAAAGAAATATCTCCATATTGTTTAGTAGGAAAAGCAAAATTACCTATTTTAATATTAACAGAATAATTATAGCCATTTTCATAAACTGTTTCTTGCGCAATTTGTTTAATTGTATCAATATTATTTCGGGCTATTTCTATTACTTCTTCTTTAGTTGATGCATTTTTAGAAATCTCATTTATATATGTTAAAATATTATCTCTTACAATATACTTTAAATCTTGATCTTCTTTAGAATCACTATTTGCAATAACATGTAACCTAAAAACACTAGATTCAATATTTGAAGAAACTGCATTAACATAAGAAACTGCGCATATAATAGTATAAATAAATAGAAGAAATATTAAAATCAAAAATCTTTTAAAAAACACATTGTTTATTACTTTTTTCAAATTAAACCCTCCAAAATTAATAGAAAAATAATATAGAATTTCTATTAAATTAAAAAAATGTAAATAAATCTCTTTAAAAAAAGTATTAACCAAAAATAAAAAAATATACATTGTCGAATTAGAGAATACGATTTTAATTGACACAATTGAAAACAAATGGTAAAATTTACCAGTAGGAAAACTTAGGGGAGGTTCAAATATGGAGAAATCTAACAGTATAAAAAAAGTGTGTGGATTTTATGTAAGTAGTGTTCATTTAGTAACTATGTTATTACCATATTTAAACAAACAAATAGAAGAACAAATAGAAGTTATTCCATTTTTAGAATTTGATTTAAGAAAAAATGTAGAAACAATTTTATCTAAAATAGTTTTAAATGAAAAAAATAAAGAACAGATTTTAGATATTAATTGGAAAAATACTAAAGTTCAAAAGTTTACAAATATTGAAAGCACAATAAAAGAAAAATTAAAAAATGAAAAAGAGGCAATAATATTAGTAAGCGGTAGCAAAAAATACATAAAAATAGTAAATGAGATGATTGAAAGATATTTTAATAAGTATAGAAATAATAAAAAATATATAACAGTAATTAATTGCTTTGAAGTAGAAGCGTTTGATGATGATATTAGAGATATATTATATGAACATGAATATATTATAAATACATCTGGTATAAATAAGATAGAGGATGTATTTGAAATATATAAAGAAAAGCAAACAAATTGACATAATATATAAAAACTGATATAATATAACAGATAAAAAATTATGAAAGGAAGCATAACAACATGAAAACCAAAGACTACAAGCGGAAGATAGATAGAATAGCTATTAAGATGTTTGGAGTTAGTCAGAGCTATTTAAATTCAGGATTTAGTGCAAAAAAGCACCAGATTGAATATGAGCTCTGGGTAAAGGCTAAGCTTGAACAGGTTGAAGCTTTTAAAGACGAAGTAGAGAGCATAATAAGCGATCCTAAAGCTTACAAGGTCTTTACTGTTGGCAAATGTGATGGAGGTTACAAAATTTCCATTATGGTAAAAATTTGATTCCTAGAAAAGAGCTGGCATATTGCTGGCTCTTTTCTTTAAAATTTATTGACTAAAAATGTAAATTGATATAATATAACAAGAGTAAATTAAATCTTAGGAGGCTTAAAGTGGATAACCAATATTTAAAAGCAAAAGAAATTTTAAAAAAATACAATCAAGAACATTTATTAGCTTTTTATGATAAATTGACACAAGAGAAAAAAGAAAAATTAATAAATCAAATTTTAAATATTAATTTTGAACAAATAAACAAGTTATATGAAAATACAAAAAAACCAATCGAAAAAGATGAAGCAAAAATAGAACCAATAACATATATTGATAAAAATAATATTTCTGATGAGGAAAGAAAACATTATAAAAATTTGGGAATTGAGGAAATAAAAAAAGGAAAATTAGCTGCTGTTACAATGGCAGGGGGGCAAGGAACAAGACTTCGGACATAATGGACCAAAAGGAACGTTTATGCTCGGAATAGAACCAGATAAATCATTATTTGAAATATTGTGCGACAATTTAAAAACTGCAAAAACAAATTATGATGTATATATTCCATGGTACATAATGACAAGCAGAGAAAATAATAAACAAACGATGGAATTTTTTGAAAAAAATAATTATTTTAATTATCCAAAAGACAAAATAAAATTTTTTGTTCAAGGTGAATTACCTATGGTAGGAACAGATGGAAAAATTTTATTGGATAAAGAAGGAATAATAAAAGAAGCTGCAGATGGACATGGCGGAATTTTTGAAGCAATGTTTAAAAACAATGTTGTAGAGGACATGAAAAACAACGGAGTAGAATGGATTTTTGTTGGACCTGTTGACAATCCTTTAGTAAAAATGGTTGATGAAATACTTATTGGAGTTGCAGTAGATAAAAAAGTATTAGCAATAGGAAAATCATTAGTAAAAGCAAATCCTAAAGAAAAAGTAGGAGTTTTTTGCAAAAAGAACGGAAAACCTGCTGTAATAGAATATACAGAAATTAGTGATGAAATGGCAGAAGAAAAAGATAAGAATGGAAATTTAGTATATGGAGAATCACATATTAATTGCAATATGTTTAATATAAAAGCAATAGAATATATAGGGAATAATAAATTGCCATATCATAGTGCCTTTAAAAAAGCAACATATATGAATGAAAAAGGAGATATAATTGAACCTAGTGAACCAAATGCATATAAATTTGAAAGCTTTATATTTGATAGTTTTCAAAAATTAGATGACATGGCAATATTAAGAGTAAATAGAGAAGAAGAATTTGCTCCAGTAAAAGGAAAAACAGGAGTGGACAGTGTGGAAACAGCAAGAGAATTATATAATAAATATCACAATAGGTCATAGAAATTATATATCAATAATTAGGAGGATTTTATGGATTATTTAAAAAGATACCAGGAATGGTTAGAAAGTGATGAAATTGATGAAGAAACAAAAGAAGAATTAAGAAAAATAAAAAATGATGAAACAGAAATAAAAGATAGCTTTTATAAAGATTTAGAATTTGGAACAGCAGGACTACGTGGCATTGTGGGAGTAGGAACAAATAGAATGAATAAATATACTGTAGGAAAAGCAACACAAGGGTTGGCAAACTATATTGTAAAAAACAATGGGCAAGATAAAGGGGTTGCTATTGCTTATGATTCAAGAAATATGTCACAAGAATTTAGTAAATTAGCTGCATTAATATTAAATGCAAATGGAATAAAAACATATAGATTCGAATCTTTAAGACCAACACCAGAGCTATCATATACAGTAAGAGAACTAGGTTGCATTTCTGGAATAGTAATTACAGCAAGCCATAATCCACCAAAATATAATGGATATAAGGTTTATTGGGAAGATGGAGCACAAATTTCTGCACCCGTGGATGCGGGAATAACAGAAGAAGTAAATGCAATAAAAAACTATTCGGACATTAAAGAAATTACTGAGGAAGAAGCAACAGAAAAAGGATTATATAATACAATAGGAGAAGAAATTGACAACAAATATATTGAGTATTTAAAATCAATTGCATTAAATAAAGAAATAGATAAAGAATATGGAAAAGATATAAAAATAGTATATACGCCATTACATGGAACAGGAAAAAAATTAGCTTTAAGAATTTTAAATGAATTAGGATTTACAAATGTACATATAGTAAAAGAACAAGCAGAACCAGATGGAAGATTTCCAACTGTAAGCTATCCAAATCCAGAGGACCCTGCTGCATTTGAGCTTGCACTAAAATTCGCAAAAGAAATACAAGCAGATATAGTTGTTGCAAATGATCCAGATGCAGATAGAATAGGATTACATGTAAGAGATAGCAAAACAGGAGATTACATATTATTTAATGGAAATATGATAGGCCTTACTGTTGCAGATTATTTAATAAATCAAAAAAGAGAAAAAGGACTACTAGATAAAAATGTTGCTTTGATAAAAACAATAGTTTCTTCAAATATGACAGATAAAATATGCGAAGAAAACGGAGTAAAGCTATTTGAGGTATTGACAGGATTTAAAAATGTAGCAGCAAAAATAAGAGAATTCGAAAAAGAAAATTCATATAAATGTATAATGGGATATGAAGAAAGTTATGGATGCTTAGTTGGAGATAGAGTAAGAGATAAAGATGGAATAGCTGCCTTAATGTTACTTTCAGAAGCAGCGGCTCTATATAAAAAACAAGGATTAACTCTTTGGGATAATATGCAAAACATGTATAAAAAATATGGATATTATAAAGAAAGCCAAATTGCTATTGTTTTAGAAGGAGCAGAAGGTGCTCAAAAAATAAAGGATATGATGGAAGACATAAGAAACAATCCTCCAAAAGAAATTGGAAAATATAAAGTATTAAAATTAAGAGATTATTCAAATGGCAAAATTAAAGACTGCATAACAGGAGAAACATATAATGAGGATTTACCAAAATCAAATGTTATATATTTTGAGTTAGAAAATGATTTTTGGGGATGTATAAGACCATCAGGTACAGAACCAAAAATAAAATTGTACATGGGTGTAAAAGGAGAAAACCTAGAAGAAGCAGATATATTAGTAGAAGACTTAAGAAATGGAATGAGAGAAATACTAAAGTAATAACAAATAAAAAGGATGGAACCTATTTGTTCCATCCTTTTATATTACTTCTTTTAATTGCTCCATAAATATTTGCTTTAACATTAGGAATTTTCTTTTGAAATTCCCAAATTAAATTTTTCATATCTTCTCTTTTTGAAACTCCATCCATTGGGCAACATTTAGGCATAACTTCTATACCATTTTTCTTTACAAAAGTTTTTATACATCTTTCTGGAGCATAAATAAGAGGTCTAATTAAAGTTATTTTAGATCTGTCCATATAGGCTGTTGGAGCAAAAGTGCTGATATTTCCTCCATATAATAAATTTAAAAAGAAAGTTTCTAAAACATCATCTTCATTATGACCTAATGCTATTTTATCACAGCCTTCTCTAATTGCTACACTATTTAATATTCCTCTCCTTAAATTTGCGCACAAAGAACATGGATTTTTTTCTTCTCTTATATCAAAAACTATTTCTTTAATATGAGTTTTTTCCTCTACATATTGAACACCAATTCTTTCACAAGTAGTTTTTAAAAAATCACTATTAAAAAATTCGAAACCAGGATTTATGCTAATTGCAATAACTTCAAATTTTTTGGGATAAAATATTTGAAGATTTTTTAGAGCCATAAGCAAGGTTATAGAATCCTTACCACCAGATAGACCAACTGCAATTTTATCTCCATCTTCTATCATATTATAATCATCTATTGCTTTTCTAACATAACTTAAAATACGTTGCATATATATCAGTCCTTTTTAATTAAACAAAATCCAATTCATTATAATATAATATATATTTCTTGTCAAAACATTTAAACTAGTGTATAATACCAATGTATGCACTTATAGCTCAGGTGGATAGAGCGCTCCCCTCCTAAGAGTTTGTTATAACATCCACCTTTGGAGAAAAAGTGATTGACAACAAGTTAATAAAACACTAAAATTGAATAGCTTTTTAAGATGTTTCCGTAGCTCAGCTGGATAGAGCGACCGCCTCCTAAGCGGTAGGTCGGGTGTTCGAATCACCTCGGGAACGCCAAAAACTCCACCGGAAAGCCCTGTAAAATCAAGGGTTTTCGGTGTTTTTTATTTTTCAGACCAAATGCGAAAACTTAAAAAAACAGCAAGTTTTATTAGCAGATTTTCCGTCAGCTAATGGAATTTAGGACAAATGTCGTCCGCCTTTTAGGTGTACGGCTTGCTAATAAAAATTAGCAAAAAAATCATTATTTTGCTAATGAAAATGCCCTCTCTGCTAATGGCAGAAAAAATCGCTCGAAATTCTTGCTAATGAATAAGACGGTCGTTACGCTGTTAATTACTTCCTCCCTTGCCGATAGCACGATATTCGCAAACTACAATTATCTTTGTTCCATATATAAATTGTATCGACTGGAGGTGTTTGTTTTGAGAGAAAAGAAATTTCATATATATCTAAATAAGAAAGTCTTATATTGCAATCTGCTTACAAGCGGAAAGTTATATGAACACCTTGCTGATATTGATACTTCGGCGTGTAATATGGCGGAGTATCTGATAAAGGAAATGGCAAGAAAGCAGGGGGTAACGGAAGAACTGAAAGGAAAGGATATGATGAGATGGGTCGGATTGATGAATAATATCCGAGCCTGTGCAGACGAGATTGTATTGAATGATATTGTTTATTCCTAATAGCATACCAGCTGAAAAGAAACTGCTGTCTTAATTGATGGCAGTTCTTCTTTTTCGGCAAGTATTCAAGAAGTCATAAAGTTGTGAGTATAGTCGAAGTAGTTTGAAGTATTGAAAAAAATGATGACTTTTGTTATAATGTTAAAGGAAGGTTATATTTTAGTAGGGATAACGAAATGAATTTGTAGGTGAGAGTATGAAGAAGAATAGAAAATACAAAAAGATAAAGATAATAATGGTTTTTACAACAGTCTTGCTTATAGCGTTTGTAGCAGTAATTGGATTATATAAAACAGGGATTTATCGTTTTGATTTTTTTAAGGATGTGTATAAAAAAATCGATTTTCAACTGAGTACAAATGAGCTTAACATTCCTCAGGACGCTCTTTCGTTTTCTGTTTATGATATTGAACAGGGTGAATATTTATTTTACGAGGGAGATAGCCAATTGCCCACAGTAGCAAGTTTGGCAAAACTATTTGTCATTGACTATGCTTTGACAAAAGTTAACTTGGAAGATGTTATTGAAGTAAATCAAGAGGTATTGGATCTTGTGCCGGCTGGGTCATCTTTAGCAAATCTAAAAGTTGGGAAGTACACAGTAAAAGAAATAATGGAAGCTATGCTTGTTCCTTCGGGAAACGATGCTGCCTATTCGTTGGCATATTATATTGCTAAAAATGAATTAGGAGAGGGCTATACAGCAACGGAATATATAAATTATTTTACGACAGAGCTAAGTGAGTATTTAATTGAAGAAGGCTATTCTAAAACAAATTTGTATAATGATCCGAGCGGGGCATCTATGTCAGCCGATACACATTTGGATGATATTAATCGTGTAGCCTTGAAGCTTTATAATTATGACTTTGTTAAAGAATGTGTAGGGAAAAGCACTTTCTCAATTCAAACTCCACAAGGTGAATTTACTTGGAAAAATACCAATAAGTTTTTAGATAAAAAGTCACCGTACTATAATGAAAATGTAAAAGGAATAAAAACAGGAACTATGGCATCTTCCTATAATATTGTTGTTCTTTATAAAAAAGATGGCAAGGAATATTTGATTACCTGCTTGGCATCATTATCAGATGAAGGAAGATATAAAGCAGTGCAGTCCGCTATAAATACAATTATTAAATGATGTCGAAATATCTTTTAATTAAAGCGTTAAAGTGTCGTGGACAAGATAAAGATTAGTTTGGTGAAACAACAATAGTTGAAGTACGAAAAACATCGTAGAAATACGGTGTTTTTTGTTACCCAAAACCCTACAATTTTATACATAACCACAGGTTAGTACAAATACATTGCGTGATTTTTTGAAAGGCTTAGAAAGGCAATTTTGCCCGATTTTCGCCCCGAAAAATGACAGAAACAAGGCTTGAAGTATCTTTCCTGTGGTTTTTTATTTTCAGACGGAAAGGCGGATTGATATGCCGAGAATGAGCAAGAAACGGAAACAAGAGTGGGCATTGTTTCTGAACGAAAGAAATCGCATTACCTACAACGAACTTTGCAGAAAATGCAGTAATGACTGCAAGCAGAGTTTCCGCTGTATCGTGGTGCTTTGCCCGAAGTATTTATCGAAAAGGAGAATGAAGAACAATGATGAAAACGGAAAATGAAATGAATGTAAATGTACCTCTTGAAGTTGTAAAGGCAAGTAAAATCGAACCGAAAGAAGTGAAATGGCTGTGGTATCCGTATATTCCGTTCGGCAAGGTTACGCTGTTGCAGGGCGATCCCGGCGATGGAAAAAGCAAGTTAATGCTTTCCATTGCCGCCCTGCTTTCAAAAGGAGAAGGCAATCCGAAAGGGTTGCCTTTTGCTGTTACTGAAAATGTTGTAAAATTGGTCAAAATCCATTATAATATTAGAACACGAATAAATGTATTCCTATAAGAGAGCACGCAAGCTGTAAGTCTAAATCCGGTGATTTATGGGCATCATATTAACTGTATGATGTTTCCCGTATTTATTAGCAGGTGCTAATATCTTGCTAAAATGAGGGCAAAAACCCTCAAAATATTAGCAGATTTCAGACGAGATTTGATTAACAGAAAATGCTCGGAAAAGCCAGTAAAATCAAGGCTTTTCAGGAATTTTAAGGGAGTCAAAAATGCCCTTCGGGGGCTTCTCCTAAGGGAGAGACCGTTGGTTCGAATCCAACTAAGTGCACCAAATGAATTAATTCGCAGCTTTAGCTGTGAATTAATTCATTTCTTTTAATTAGTAGGAAACATATTGGCATATTTAACAAAATTGTGTTATACTATGTATTGTTATATATAAAAAGTTAGCAAATATTAAAGGAGAATATAATTTGGTAAATAGTAAAGAAGCATTTATGGAGGAAGCTTTAAAAGAAGCTAAAAAAGCATATAAAAAATTAGAAATACCAGTAGGAGCAGTTATTGTAAAAGATGGAAAAATAATTGCTAAAGCTCACAATTTAAAAGAGACCAAAAACAGTAGTATTTCACATGCAGAAATTTTAGCAATAGAAAAAGCAAATAAAAAATTAAATGCATGGCGATTAGAAAATTGTGAAATGTATATAACATTAGAACCTTGTATGATGTGTATGGGAGCAATTATTAATTCTAGAATAAAAAAAATATATATAGGAGCATTAGATCCTAAAACAGGTTCTTGCAAATCTGTTATAAATATGGAAAATTACAAATTTAATCATATAGTAGAAGTAGAAACAGGAATTTTGCAAGAAGATTGTGAATATATTTTAAAAGATTTTTTTAAAATGTTAAGAAAAATGAAACGGAGGAAAAAATGAAGCAAAATAGCTTTTTTAAAAAAAGAATAATACATGTTTATGTAATAATATTTATTATAGTACTAGTATTGTTAACCGCAGGAATTTTAATGTTTAAATATCATATTGAAGGCGAGCAAAATATGCCATTTAACCTAAAAAGTATAAGTGTAATGAGTACAGCACAAACAGAGGATATAAAAAACGAAGGAGATACATGGAAAGCAAACTTAATCCAAAAAAATGATATATATTTTGCCTTCGAAAAAAATAGTAATTATAAAAAGCAAGACACAATAAAGAAAATAAAATTCTGTAATTTTATAATAAATAAAGAAACTGAAAAAGGAACAGTTGTAATATATAGACCAAGTACAAATGAATTAACATATGATTATAAAAATGAAGAATATATTGTAAATGATTCTCTAGAATATGAAGGAGCATTATCAACAAATCCAGAAGTTTTACAAATAAGTAATCAGGGTGGAATAATTGGTTTTAGCATTTTACAAAAAGATATAGGAGAATATACATATAACAAAGAAGAAAAAATTGTAAGTGATGGAAAACTTTTAGAAAAAGCAGGAATAGATATTGAAAATGTAAAACTTGAAGTAAGCTTTGATGTGATTATTGAAACTACATTAGGATATAATTTCAAATCTAATGTTAAATTAGATTTACCAACAGGTAATATATTACAAGATGGGGTTTCAACAAAAGAAGATTCAGAGTTAACAAACGTTATTTTTAAAAGATTTTAATATAAAAAACTTGATTAAGTTTAAATAAAATTATATAATAAGCATGGTATTTTTAAGTTAACTTTTGTATGGAGAGTAATTCAATAAAAAACTATGAATCTCGTCAGGTCCGGAAGGAAGCAGCGATAAGTAGCAAATTTTTATGTGGGTTGCTTTCCATAGAGAAGTTAACTTAAAATTTATATAAGAGGTGAGAAATTTGGGATATACTGCTTTATATAGAAAATTTAGACCATTAAATTTTAGCGAAATGGTTGGACAAGAACATATAACAAGAACATTAAGAAACCAAGTTATTGAACAAAGAGTTGGACATGCTTATCTTTTTAATGGTGGAAGAGGAACAGGAAAAACATCAGCAGCCAAAATTTTAGCAAGGGCAGTTAATTGCTTAAATCCTAAAGATGGAGAGCCTTGTAACGAGTGTGAGATATGTAAAGCAATACTTTCTGGTTCACTTACAGATGTTGTGGAAATGGATGCCGCATCAAATAACAGCGTAGAAGATATAAGAGCAATTAGAGATGAGGTTAATTTTTTACCAACACGAGCAAAATATAGAGTATATATAATAGATGAGGTTCACATGTTATCAACAGGAGCATTTAATGCATTATTAAAAACATTAGAAGAACCACCAGAGCATGTTAAATTTATTTTAGCAACAACAGAACCACAAAAACTACCAGCAACAATTCTTTCTAGATGTCAAAGATTTGACTTTAAAAGAATATCAACACAAGATATAATAAAAAGATTAGAGATAATCTGTAAAGAAAGTAATATACAAATTTCTAAAGAAGCATTAGAATTAATTGCAATACTTTCAGAAGGTGCAATGAGAGATGCTATAAGTATTTTGGAAAGATGTGCAGCAGAGCAAACAGAAGAAATAAATGAAGATAAGGTAAGAGATTTAGTAGGAATACCTAAAATAACATATATAAATAAATTAGCAAAAGGAATTATTAATAAAGAACCAGAAGAGGCAATAAATATTGTAAATACTATATTAGAAGAGGGAAAGGATATTGATAATTTCTTATGGGAACTCATAAAATATATAAAAGATATTTTAGTATATAAATCTACATCAAAATTAGAAGTATATAATCAAGAAGAAATAAAAAATATAAAGGAATTAGCAGATAGTACTGATAAAGAAAGATTATTAAGATTAATTTATGAATTATCTGAGCTAGCAAATAATATAAAATGGTCATCACAAAAAGCTATAATGTTTGAGGCAGGAATAATAAAAGCTTGTATGGAAGTAAATGTTGTGCCTCAAAATGTTGTATTGCAAGAGCAAGTTGTAAATAGAAAACAAATAGCTCCTGTGCAAAAGCAAGAGAATATAGCAGTAGCGCCAAAAGAAAGAAAAATAGAACCTCAAAATCAAAGAAATGGTGCACCAAGTGCTTCATATTGGAATAATGTAATAAATAAGGTAAAACAAAGTGGTAAAATGGCTATATACGTAAACTTAATAGGAAGTAAAGCAAGTCAATTAAATGATATGACAGTGGAAGTAGAACTAGCAAATAAAAATGACTTTGGAAGAGAAATGCTAGAAAAATATGAAAATAAAGCACTAGTAGAAAAATTTGTTTCAGAAGAAATGCGGAAAAGCTATGCATTTAAAATTTATTACTAAAAGCGATAGTGCAAAAACAGTAAACAATAAAACTGGAATAGAAGATTTAGATATTCCAATTAATATAATAGATGAATAAAGGAGGATTTTAAAATGTCAAAAAGAGGTGGATTCCCAGGAATGGGTGGATTCGGAGGAATGAATATTAACCAATTAATGAAAGAAGCAAAAAAAATGCAAGCAGATATAGAAAAATCACAAACAGAATTACAAGCAAAAGAATTTGATGCAACAGCTGGTGGCGGTGCTGTATCTGTAAAAGTAACTGGTTCAAAAGAAATAAAAGAAATAACAATAAAAAAAGATGTTGTAGATCCAGACGATGTTGAAATGTTACAAGATTTAATTTTAACATGTGTAAATGAAGCTCTAAGAAAAGTAGATAGTGCACAAGCAGCAAGTATGGGAAAATACAATATTCCAGGGATGATGTAGTATGTCTTATTATTCACCATCAATAGAAAAATTAATAGAAAGTTTTGAAAGATTGCCTAGTATAGGACATAAAACTGCTGTAAGGCTTGCATTTCACATGTTGGATTTAAGTAAAGAAGAAACAGAGGAGTTTATAAATTCAATTATAAATGCAAAAGAGAAGCTAAAATATTGTAGCAATTGCTATAACATTTCAGATACAGACCCATGTCCAATATGTAGTAGCCCTAAAAGAGATAATTCTGTAATTTGCGTTGTAGAAGATGTAAGAGATGTAATGGCAATGGAAAGAACTCATGAATTTAAAGGAGTTTATCATGTTTTGCATGGTACAATATCTCCTATGAATGGAATTGGACCAGAAGATATAAAAATAAAAGAATTATTAAACAGAATCGCAAATAATGATATAAAAGAAATAATAATTGCTACAAATCCTAGAGTAGAGGGAGAAGCAACTGCGATTTATTTGTCTAAAATTATAAAACCATTGGGAATAAAAGTTACTAGAATTGCACACGGAATACCAGTGGGTGGAGATTTAGAGTATACAGATGAAGTTACTTTAAGTAAAGCTTTAGAAGGAAGAAGAGAGTTATAAAAAACACCTCAATTTATTATATGAGGTGTTTTTTGTATTATTTAAACAAATTACAATTTCTCTAGCAATGTTTCACAAATATCTCGTGTTGAATTTTTCTTTGCTAAAAGTCTTGCATTGATTTTCATTTTTTGTAATTTTTCTGGGTCGTTTAATATTTTATATAATTCTTCTTCTATTTTATCATGTTTTTTTAGCCAAACAGCTACTCCTTTTTGTTCCAAAAATTCTGCATTTTCTTCTTCTTGACCTGGAATTGGATTAATAACAATAATAGGTAGTCCAGAAGCCAAACTTTCTGTGGTTGTAAGGCCACCAGGTTTTGTTATTACTAAATCAGAAATACTCATAAGCTCTGGAATTTTATTTGTATATTTAATAATTTTTACATTTTCACTAGAATTTGTTTCTTCTACTAATTCATCAAATTGTTTTTTCATTTTATCATTTTTTCCAGATATAGCAATTACTTGCAAATTAGAAAAGTTTTCTATTATAGATTTAAGCATATTAAAAACTTTGTCTTTTCCAAAACCTTGCTCACCACCTGCAAAGAATAATATAGTTTTTTTATCTGGACTTAATTCAAATTCAGATAAAATACTTTCTTTATCATAATGAGCTAGGAAACGATTAGATAAAGGAATTCCAGTTACTTTTATTTGAGTTTCTTTTATTCCTCTATTAATTAAATCTTCTTTCATGCCATCATGAGCAACAAAGAAATAATCTACATATGCTGGATACATAAGCCATTGGCTATGAGGCGCATAATCTGTAATAATTGTTGCAAGTTTGCAATTAATTTTTTTCTTCTTTTTTAAAATTGCACACATATGGCTAGCAAATGGATGAGTACAAATGATTAGGTTTGGCTCATACTCTTGTAAAAGTTTATTTAATTTAATAGACATTAATTTTTGAGTTTCATCATTCATTTTTGCAACAGCACCTTTTTCAGCACCGTAATATACTTTTTTCCAAATCCAATGTGCACTTTTAGCCATGTCAGAATAAGCTTTTGTGGTTACTTTGTTTAAAGCTTTATTAACATATTCAACACAATCGACCATTTCTATTTGATAGTTAGTATAATTCGAATCTATATACTCTTTTATACTTCTTGCGGCAGACAGGTGACCACCACCGTATGAACCATAAAATATTAAAATTTTCTTCATAAAAACCTCCGTAGAAGACAAATTATTTTCAAATTCAACATAAAATTAGTTTTACCTATTATATCATAAAAAATTATAAAAAAAGTATAATTTTACAAAAAACAATGCAAACTATGTTTAATGATAAAAATTGGAATTTGCTCATTTCAATTATTCAAATAAATAGGAGGGAATTTTGAAAACTATATTATATATTTTTATAACAATAATTTTAGCAATTTGTTTAATATATTTTTCTACGAATTTAACTGATAATAAAGTTATTGCCGCGGCAGGAAGTTCTACTTCAGATGTGCAACTAATAGCAAGAGCTATTAATCGGAGAAGCAAGAGGAGAAAGTTACGAAGGACAAGTTGCAGTGCGGTGCAGTTATATTAAATAGAGTAAAGCATGCGGATTTTCCAAATACAATTGCTGGGGTAATTTATCAACCGAGCGCATTTACAGCAGTTTCTGATGGGCAAATAAATCATCCTATTAGTGAAGATTCAACCGTTGTAAAAGCTGCTCAAGATGCAATAAATGGTTGGGATCCTACAAATGGATGTATATATTATTTTAACCCAAATACTGCAACAAATAAGTGGATTTGGTCAAAAACAATTGTAAAAACAATTGGAAAACACCATTTTTGTAAATAATTATAGTAAAGGAGAATATTAATGAATAAATATTTAAGTTCAATGAAAAAAAATTATATTTATGGAATTTTAATAATATTACTAATTGCTAGTATCATTTTAGGTTATTTTTTATACAAAGAAAAAAAAGAATATGCTATTACAACTCAAAATCAATACAATTTTGCTTTATATGAATTAATAGATTATGTACAAGATTTAGAAAATTATTTAGCTAAAGCAACAATTACAAGCACTCCTGAACACGGAGCAGAGACATTAACAAAGGTATGGCGAGAAGCAAATTTGGCACAAGTTTATTTAGCACAATTACCTATAGCTAGTAATGAGCTTTCTAATACTTCAAAGTTCTTAAATCAAGTAAGTGAGTATAGTTATTCTCTTTCAAGAAAAAATATATATAATGAGGAATTAACACAAGAAGATCTAGATAATTTAAAAGAGTTACATGAATATAGTAAAGAATTAAAAAATACATTAAATCAACTTGCAACAGATATGAATGAACGGAAGAATAAGTTGGAAAGAGCTTACAAAAGATACAAAAACTGCTTTTGCACAACAGGTTGATAATTTATCTGCTGCTACATTTAGTAATATAGATGAAAATTTTGGAGAATATGCAGGATTAATATATGATGGAGCTTTTTCTGAACACATGGAAAGTGCTGAAAAGAAAGGACTTACAGGAGAAGAAATAGATGAGAAAAGGGCAAAGCAAATAGCAAAAGAGTTTATTGGAGAAGACAGAATACAAGAATTGAATTCTAATGGGCTAATAGAAAACGGAAATATTCAGGTCTATGATTTTAATGCTAAAATAAATGATAATGGAAATAATAATAATTTAACAATATCAATAGCTAAAAAAGGTGGACATATTGTAAATATGAATTACAACAGAGAAGTAAAAGCAGAGGTAATAAGCCAAAATGAAGCAAATGAAAAAGGAAAAGAATTTTTAAATTTACGTGGAATATCAAATATGAAAGCAACTTATTATTTAAAAGAAGGTGGAATTGTAACAATAAATTATGCATATGAACAAAACGGAGTAACAATTTATCCAGATTTAATAAAAGTAAAAGTTGCATTAGATAATGGGGAAATATTAGGTGTAGAAACATCAGGATATTTAAATAATCATACTGAAAGAACATTTACAAAAGCAAAAATATCTATAGAAGAGGCAAAAAGTAAATTAAATAAAAGTTTAGAAATTACAAGTGAAGGAATGGCAATTATTCCAACAGAGTGGAAAACAGAAATATTATGTTATGAGTTTAAAGGCAAAATAGATGATACTGATTTCCTTGTTTATACAAATGTTGAAACGGGAAGGGAAGAAAATATTTTAGTTATTATAGATACACCTAATGGAATATTAACACAATAAAAAAGAAGAAATTGCAAAAGAATTAGGAGTATATGAAAAAGTAAAACATGATGGCGGATGGGGAAATGTATCTGCAAAAGATTGTGGTAGCATTGATGCAAAAGCAATTGAAATAGCAAACAGAAAGGCATAAGAAAAAAGAGAAACAAGGAAGTTTAACTTATACTTCCTTGTCTTTTTTATTGTATTTTGAAGAAATAATGGAAAATAATAAATATATTGAAGGTGATGCAATAAAAGCTAACATTAAATATTGATCATATCTATAACGAGGTTGAACCTCAATTAATAAGTGTGCACAAAAATAAAGTATAAAAACAATTTCAAATAGTATTTGTGTCTGATATAAATTATTTTTAGTATTATAAAACTTGCTTTCTTTGACATTAATAATGACTGTTAATAAACTGAAAACAATTAATAAGAAGTATTGCACATATCCATAGTATTTTATAAAAATATAACTTTTGCTATTTTGAACCTTGTTACCAGAAAAACCAATTTGATTATCTTCTTCACCACAAAAAACTAACATTTTATTTTTTATATGACCAAAAGTTTCCTTAGTGTTTTGTGTAAATTTATTAACTATGAAATTTTTACATTCATTATTATACAGTTCATAATCAAAATTTAATTTTTGTAAGTCAAAGTAAACTTGTGTTTTTTCAGCAGTTTCTGTAGGTATATTATAGATTCCGTTTCCATGTATTCCAAGTACAAATTTAAAATATTTAGCATTAGAAGAAAGCGTAGAAGTAGGTACAACATTTAAATTCAACAAACTATAGTCAAATATTTTCATAGTAGAAAATGCAGATAAAATGATTAATAAAAACCCTATAAGAAAAGTTTTCCAAGTTTTAAAATTATTAATTAAAAGCTTCCACAAAAGGAACAAACAAAAAGATATTAAAATTATAATAGAACTTGGCCTGATTATATTTGCAATACCTACTAAAATACCACTTAAAACATAATAAAAACATTTATCCTTAATAAAAAAATATATAGATAATATTACGAGTAAAGTGGAAAGATGTTGATTGTTTATTATTGAAGAACCAGCTATGTTAAAAAATAATAAACTATATATTATAGAAGATATAATTCCAATTTTTTTTGTATATACTTTAGAAGCAATTTTATAAACAAAGACATTAGTTAAACTCATAAATAATATTTCAAATATTTTTAGAAATATTAAATGGCTACCAAAAATCTTTATAACTAATGCAAGATACATTACAAAACCGGTTTGAAAATTATAAAAATAAAAATAATTAGTTTTATCAAAACTTAACATATTAAAAGTACCGATTAACTACTGAATTGGCACCTTTTATAAGTAGTTCGTAATCGCTTACTGGTTCAGTCTTTGCATAGATTCCCCATACTGCATATATTAAAAACGAAAAAATGAAAATCAACAAATTATAGTATTTAAAATTTTTATTATTAATTAATTTGTAAATAATAAATAACATTGTTAATATTAATATTATAGATAAAAAAGTTATTTTAAATGTAGGATGTTCCAGTTGGTAAATACAACATGAAAATATATAATAAACAAGAATAATTCCAAGAACAATTTCAATTCCATAGATTAAAAAGTTCATACAATGAGTTTTTTTCATTTCCTATACTTCCTAAATACAAATAATTTACTAAATATATAGTTTCCTATTATAACAGCTACTTGAGCAACCAATGTAAATATTACTACATATAAATCTGAATCTAGTTTTAATAATGTTACGAAGAACCACATTATAAACATTTCCAATAATAATGTTGCAATTCTTGCTACTACAAAACTTATAAATTCTTTTAACTTATTTTGATTTTTGCTCTCAAATACAAATTTTCTGTTTGTAAAATAAGCAAAGATTACTGCTACTATCCATGAAATTATTATAGCAATTTGCAACTGAAATCCATTAGTTGGATCAAGTATTGTAAATAATAAAATATATTTTGTTATTAAATTAACAAGAGTTGTTAATACTCCAAAAATTAAATAATTAATTATCTCTTTATATTTTATATATAATTCTTTAATTCTTTTTATCATCTTTTCACCTTATTCTATATTTATTGTTTTATCGATTATATATTGTGGACGTTCTTTGCTTTCATCATAAATTCTACCAATATATTCAGACATCATCCAAAGAGATAACAATTGAACTCCGGCAAAAAATGTTATAGCAACCATAATAGAAGTCCAACCTGGAGTTATATTATTCCAATCAAATATAAAAGATAAAAGAGCATAAATCAAAATTATAAACGAAATAAATATAGAAAATATGCCAAATCCACCTAATATTTTTAAAGGTTTTGTAGAAAAACCTATAATACCATCTGCTGCAAGTTTAAGCATTTTCTTTAAAGGGTATTTTGTTTTACCAGCGAAACGTTCTTTGCGCTCATATTCATAAGCATATTGTTTATAGCCAACCCAACTAAATAAACCTCTTAAAAATTTGTTGTGCTCTGGCAAAGAATTAATAATATCAACAACTTTTCTATCTACTAATCTAAAATCTCCAGTGTCTTTTGGGATATCTACATCAGATAGTGCATTTAGAGTTTGATAAAACATACTAGCTGTTAAAAGTTTGAATTTAGATTCACCATCACGTTTTTTTCTTTTTCCATAAATTACTTCATTACCTTGTTCCCAAAGTTTAAGCATTTCGGGAATCAATTCTGGAGGGTCTTGCAAATCTGCATCTATTATAACTATTGCATCACCAGTAACATATTTTAAACCAGCAGTTACTGCACATTGATGACCAAAATTTCTAGAAAAAGAAATTATTTTAACATTTTTATCTTTTTTTGCTATGGTTTCTAGTATGCTTAAAGTCTTATCTTGACTACCATCATTAACAAATATTATTTCATATTCGTAGTTCTGAATAGAATTACAGACTTTAGTCATTCTATTATAGCATTCTTCAGCAACTTCTTCTTCATAATACATTGGTATAACTATAGATAACTTTTTCATAATATAATTCATCCTTTTTTATTATATTTATTTATTATTGCATCTACAATTCGTTCGCTTGCATGTCCATCCCCATATGGATTAGAAGCTTTGCTCATTTTGCTATATTCTTCTTCATCTGTTAATAAGTTTTTGGTTTCATTGTAAATAGTTTCTTCATCTGTACCAACAAGTTTTAATGTACCGGCTGAAATGCCTTCAGGTCTTTCTGTTGTGTCCCTTAAAACTAATACTGGTTTTCCAAGAGAAGGAGCTTCTTCTTGAATTCCGCCACTATCTGTTAAAATAATGTGAGATTTGGCAATAAAATTGTGGAAATCTATTACTTCTAGCGGTTCAATTAATTTTACTTTATCGTCATCACCGAAAATTTCATTTGCAACTTCTCTTACTTTTGGATTTAAGTGAACAGGATATACTACTTTAACATCGTCAAATTCATCTACAATTCTTCTAATAGCTTTGAACATATGTCTCATAGGTTCACCTAAATTTTCTCTCCTATGGGCTGTAAGAAGTATTAATTTATCATTACCTAACCAATCAAAAATCTCATTATTATAGTCTTTTTTTACGGTAGTTGCAAGAGCATCAATTGCTGTATTACCTGTAACGAATATATTTTCTTCTTTCTTACCTTCTTTTAATAGACTGTTTTTACTGTTTTCCGTTGGCGCAAAATGCATATCTGCTAAAACCCCAACCATTTGTCTATTCATTTCTTCTGGATATGGAGAATATTTATTCCAAGTTCTAAGACCTGCTTCAACATGACCAATATCTGTTTGGGTATAATATGCAGCTAAAGCACCAGCAAATGTTGTTGTTGTATCTCCATGCACTAAAACAATATCGGGTTTTTCCTTGTTCATAACTTCTTCTAAGCCTTTTAAAGCTCTACTGGTTATATCACTTAACGTTTGACCAGACTGCATAATGTTTAAATCATAATCTGGTTTAATATCAAATACTTCTAATACTTGATCAAGCATTTGTCTATGTTGTGCTGTTACACAAACAATGCATTCAATTTCTTCTCTTGATTTTAATTCTTTAACAAGAGGAGCCATTTTTATGGCTTCTGGTCTTGTACCGAAAACTGTCATTACTTTAATCATATTTGCCTCCTTGAATTAGTTTATTCTTGCTTTGCGAATTTTAAAAATATATTTTACATTGCTATTAAAAAACCTTTTAAACCTTTTGGGTTCTCTAATAATTCTATATAGCCATTCCAAATGTAATTTTATAAATATTTTTGGAGCTCTTTTTTTGACACCACTCAGAACGTCAAAACTTCCTCCTACTCCAATAAAAATACCTTTATCAAAATCGTTTATATTATTATATATTAATAGCTCTTGTTCAGGAATGCCTAATGCAACTAAGATAACATCTGGTTCTAACGTTTTAATCCTTGTAAATACAGCTTGTCTATCTTTTTTATACCCATTTTCATACCCAGCGATAATTGCATTAGGATACTTTTGTTTTATTGTATCCACCAATTTTTTTACAATCTCTTTTTTTGCACCAAATAGGAATATACTTTTATTAAGCTCATTACAATATTTAAATAGTTCGGAGCATACATCAACACCTGGAATAGTGCCAGGTAATGTATAGCCTAACATTTTTGCACCCTTAACTATTCCAATTCCATCAGCAATAATTGTTGTTTTATCGTCTAACAAAGCTTTTTTAAAATCACAATTGTTTTCCGCTGTCATTAACGTTTCTGGATTAGCTGTTACAACAAACATCCTTTTATTTGAAATTAAATTTTTCTTTACAAGGTCATAAAAATCATTTTTTGAGCCTTTATATAATTTGTTGAAATATTCTTTCATTTTTTACTCCTAAATCTTTTTAATTCGTTTTTTAAATTTACATAGTTGCAATACAATTTTATAGAGAATTTATTATTTAATTTCATTCTTAAAAATTCCCTCATTCTATTTTTAAAAGTATTATTATTTAACCAACTACCTAAAAAAACATGTACAGTTAAAGAATTACGAGAGGGATTACAAAGAACATCGTCTTTATATACTTTTATTCCTTCGGGCAATTCCTGCTCTATATTACCAGTTTTACACCCATATTTTTCAATTAGTAAATTAGAAACAGATATTGTATTATTGTCTTTAAAATTACCTTCTAATTCTAAATTAGTGTAATAATCTAGCATATCTTTAATTAGAGGGTGTTCCTTTTCTGCTCCAAATACAGCTGTAAAAGGATATTCGGGAGCCTCAAAACCAACAAATGCTCTTGAATTTAATAAAGAGTCTAGTTTATCTATTACAAACACATCTGTGTCAAGGTAAATTCCACCATAGTTGTATATAGCATATGCCCTTACGTAATCACTAACAAAAGCCCATTTTTTATTTTCATACATTTTTTTTACAAAAGAATTACTATTTATATCAAAGTTTTTTTCATTCCATTCAATAAATTCGTAATCCTGTAAATGTTTCTTCCATGTTTTTATACATTTTTTTATTTTGGGCGGTTTTTCTTTCCCACCCATCCAAACATAGTGAATAATTTTAGGTATAGCCAAAATATAACCTCCTATTTTTTTACAGTTATTTTTACATATGGATATATGCACAGAAATTTCGCCAAATTAATTGCTAAAACTTTTTCATCGTCATTATCTACTTCTATACAATTAAATCCTTTCTGCATTTCTTTAAATAAATCATAATAACAAGAAGATAATTGATTATTAAATAATTTATTAGTAAAAGCTCGAATATCTTTTCCTAAATATATTTCTTCATTTTTTAAATTACTTAAATTTATTGTCCTGTTAGAAGGATTTTTATAAAAAGATACAATTGATTTCAAGAATATATTTTCTGAATAATCAGCTCCATAAAATGATTTGACTTTATTTTCTATTATTTTATATCTATTTTTTGTTGGTTTATTTAAGTAAAAAGGAATAAAATAATTTCCTAAATGTAGCTTTCTAATACCTTTTACTCTAGTTAAGCTCCAAATAAGTTTTTGGAAATGATATAGAGGAATTGTATAATAGTTTAATAAAATACTTAGTGTTCTTAATTCTCCATTTAAAACATTAAATTTACCAATATTATTATTTATATAATTTGATTCATGAATTCTATATTTTAAAATAGGAATTTTAACAGTTTTAACATTTAATATTTTAGGATTATCTTGCAAATCAATCCAAAAAGGAGTATTCCAAGACAAATAATTATTTTTGACATGGTTTATATAAATTTCTTTTTTCCATAAAGCTACATCGCCATATATGTTAGCGCCGCCATTTAATAATAATATTGCAGGAACACATTTCGAATTTCTATACTTCAGCGCTTTCCAACAATTGACTACTCTAGAAGAATCATTTATTATTTGCAAATCGCCAATTATGGCATCATAATTTGACGATTCAATTAGAGGAATAATCTTTTCAAAAAAGTCAGTAGAAGGCAACAGATCATCAGAATGCAACACAAAAATATAGTCACCGGTAATATAATTTAATCCATTTAAAATTGCATTTAACTGATCTTTATTTTCTTGATATATGTATTTTATTTTATTTTCAAGATTATTTTCTTTTTTAAAATTTTCAATTATGCTTTTAGTATTATCAGTAGAACCATCATCTATAATAATGGACTCCCAATTTGTATATGTTTGACTACTTAGAGAAGTTAATGTCTCTGTTATGCTTTTAGAATCGTTATATGTTGGTGTTAAAACGGTTATCTTTTTCATCTTAATCCTCTTTTCTTAATCTTTTTAAAAAAGTCAATTGCTTTGTTAAATAGAAAAATACAAATGAAATAACTAAGTTCAATAATCCAATTATGCATCCATAAATTAAACATTCTATAACACTTGAATATACTGTTTTAAAAGCTGAATGTATCCATAGTATTTCTGTTATTGCAAAAGCAAAATTTATAAAGCAAAATAAATAATATTTATATGGTTTGCTTTCTAATATCTTATTAAAAATAACAAAAGGTTTTGTCATAAAATCTGCTATTAAAAGTGAAATTACAGTACCTATTAGTACACCAGAAATTCCTAAAGGCTTTACTAATATTAAAGATAACGATAAATTAATTATTATTTCTAATATTACAAATAATTTTATTTCTTTAAACTTTCCAGAAGATAAAGTGAATACCTTCAAGGGTGTTCTTATTATTTGATAGAATAGAATTATTGTAAATAATATCGCAAACATTGCAGAAGTTTCAACTTTATTTTGGTACCATAAATTAATAAACTGATTTATTACAAAATAGAAAGGTATACAAATAACTGTTGCTAAAAAGAACATTAATCCATTAAATTCATTAAATATTTTTATAGAATGCTCTTTATCTTCTAAGAGAAGATCACCAATTCCAGACAATGTTGCACCAGAAATTTTATCTATAAATTGTTTTAATGCTTCAACAAAATAATTATATGTAGAATAAACTACTACATGGCTTAGTCCTATAAATTTAGATATTATTATTATATCTATGTTGTTCGTGAGTACTGTTCCTAACGTGTTGACAAATAAATGTTTGACATTCTTCAACATGCTAAAATCGCCTTTGGCTTTCATGTTCAAGTCAGGATGTTGCTTTTTGCATAATATTATAATCAAAAGATTTGCAACTAAACTACAAATAATTAGACTTATTAATAGTTCTATTAAATCTAAGTGTAAACAAATTATAACAATTTCAAGAATTGCTTTAACTACTGCTACTATTTGAAATATTAAGTTTGGAATATATTTTTTTTGCTCTGCATCAAAAAGACTTCTTTGAGGTATACTAAAGTAGTATATAGCTTGACTTATTAAGTAAAGTATAAAAGTAATTTGAATATATGTACTTGAAAGTCCTCCAGAATCTTTTACAAAAAATGTTACAAAAAACGAAAGTACTAATCCAATAAATAATATTATAGCTCCAATTGCATTAAAAATGGGTCTAGCTGCGGACATTATGGAATTTATCTGGTTATTATTCTTTTCTTTTACTGGTTTGTATAATTGATATAACAAAGCACTACCAATACCACCTTCAACCAATACTAAGTATGAAACGATTTGGTTATATAATTGGTATAAACCAAGTTTTGCTTCACCTAAGATATTTATAAAAAGTTTAATCTTTACTATTCCAAGTAACAAAATTATAACTTGAGGTAGCGCATCTGTTATAAAATTAATTATTGCACGTTTAGTTCTCATTGAAAATCTCCTATGTATTTTTTAATCTTTTTAACAGTTTGTAGAAAGTAATTAAAAGTTTATTATTACTTACAAAAATCTTACAGGTTAATTGATATATTTTGCTTTGCATTTGAAAATATTTATTTTCCATCCAATTAGGGAATTTAGAATTCATAGTATCAATTATTTTTAATATCATATTATTAGTGCCTTTGTATTTCAAAAATCTGCCACACCCAGCATATAACAAATGATTTATATATAAAAATTCTAATTCATTGTCATACCCTTTTCCTTTAAAACTACTATACAAAGTATCCATTACATTAAAAATTGATTCTAATTTTTTGCTATATTTAGTTTGATTCATTGTAGAATTTTGCCTGATTACGTAGTGATATAAAATTTCATTGCAATACGATATTTTATTTGAATATAAAGCAAGTGCAGGAATAACAGCTAAATCTTCATATATATTTCCTTCTAAAAATTTTATATCATTTTTCTTAAAGATATTTGAATTTATTATTTTTGAACAAGGACCTGCAACGCACAGTATATAACTTTTGTTTATATTATCTGCTTCAATATACAATGATTTTTTTTCTATATTTTTATTGCTATATTCTTCAACATAGTCGCATAGAACAATGTCAGAATTGTCAGATTTTGCTATATTATAAAGTTTTTCTAACATGTTAAGCTCAATATAGTCATCACTATCAATAAAAGTTATAAACTCACCTGAGGACATTTGAATTCCAATGTTCCTAGCTATAGCTTGTCCTTCATTTTCTTTACTTGTATATTTTATATTATTATATTTTTTTGCGTAGTTTTTAATAACATTTAAAGAATCATCTGTAGAACCATCATCAATTAATATTATTTCAATATCCTTTAATGTTTGATTAACTACAGTAGATAAGCAGTGGTCTAAATATAAGCTGCTATTAAAAACAGGAATTATTACACTAATTTTATACAATTTGTTTCTCCTATATATTATTTAAAAATTTATTCCATTCCTTTGATATTGCCTCTTTCGAGAATTTTAATGCAGTATTTTTAGAATTTTTTGAAAAATATTGCATTTTAGAAGAATCATTTAGTAATTCTTCTATTTTAGTAATCATTTCTTCGGCATTTCTATTTTTAACTAAAAAACCATTTTTATTATTTTCTATTATTTCATTAGCACCTTGAGCACTGTCAAAAGCTATTAGTGGCAATCCATAATTTGCTGCTTCTACTAATACTAACCCAAAAGATTCAGAATGCGAAGTCATTACATAGATAGATGAATTCAAATATTCATTCTCTAATTCTTCCGAGTATTTAGTTCCACATAAAGTTATCTTTTTTGACAAGCCTAATTTATGTATTTTAGTTTGTAAAATTTCTTTTTCTGGACCATCTCCAACAATATGTAAGTTCCAATCGGGATATTTTTGATAAAACAAGTTAAAAAGATCAATTAAATCATCAAAACCTTTTATTGGATCTAGCCTTCCAACGGAAATTAGTTGTTTACTTGATAAATCACATGTTTTACTAGAAACATTATCTATAAAGTTAGGAATATACACAACCTTAGTATTATTAATCCTTTTACTATAAAAATCGCACAACTCTCTTGAGACTGGCATAAAATAATCAAAGTTTTTTAAAGATTTTATTAACTTTTTAATATACTTTTGATTGTTATTGTGATGATTGTGTTCTTGGGCTATTTTTATGATATCTTTTCTGGCATACTTACTAACCCAGTTGTTGTGGAGAATTCTAGTAGATATTACAATATCACAATCTAAATTTTTAATAGCATTAACCATAAGTTTTTTTCTTAATATTAAAATTTTAAAACTTTTAAAAGCTTCAAAAACTAATCTTATTAAATTAAAATTTTTAAGTGCATTTTTTATTTCTTGTTTATTTGGTTCTAAATTTGTAGTTAAATAATTTATTGTGACTTTATTGCTTATATAAAAAGCTGGTGAATTTCTTAATTTATATGTTGAAATAATTTCAACATCATTATTTTCAGACAATAAATTTGCTAAATTTGAAATGACTTTTTCAGCTCCACCAGTTCCTAAATGTAAAGCAAGTATAACTATTTTTTTATTCATTTATTAAATCCTCTTTTGATTTTAAAGTATTAAATAATTCTAGAATATTAATTGCCAAGAAAATACTTACAGCAGGAGCTGTAAAAACATGGCCAGCAAGAAGAACTATACCACATCCTATTAATATCCCATACAATTCGAAAATTGTATAATTATTTTTAATATTAACAACAAAATTGCTAAACAATTTTTTAAATAAACTTATAGCAATAAGGATTAATGGAACAATGTATATTAATGTTCCTAAAATACCATGACAGAAAAATATATCAAAATAATCAATTTCAACTAATTTACTTTCATGCATTTCTTTTTTTTCTGAGTATGAGATGTAACCAGTTCCAGTAAGTTTAGTAAGAATAGAGCTTTCATTATATTTTTTAAATGTATTTTTTAAATAGTTATTTCTTCCACTTAAAAGTTCTGTTTGAGTTTCTTCTGATTGAGTTTCTTCTGATTTTGGTTTTGATGGCTTTGGCTGAGTAATTGGTGAGCCACTACTAGATTTCCCCCAAGTTATGCCAATGCCTGTGTTCTTTCCTGCTGGAGTATATGCAACAAATGAAAAGGAAAGTATAATCATTAGCGATATAGCAATAAATTGTTTATAAATAGTTTTTCTTTCTTTAGTAAACATTTTTATACCAGCTAAGATAAATGATAAAGCTAATAATACAAATATTGATAATGCAGAAACTTTAGTTCCAATTTCTAACATTGTAAAAATTGTTGCAATACAAACTATAAAGTTGATAATACTAAATTTTTCATTAATAAGTTTCCAAAAACATATTGGTGCTAACATTGCAAGAATAGCACTAGTTTCATTACCTGCATAAAACAAACCAATACTACCAAATTTATCATTATTAGGATATGTTGGATAACCAATAGAAAAAATCCTACATATAATAATTGTAGCAATATATATAATTAAAGAAATGTTCAAGTATTTTTCTAAAGAAATAAAATTCTTTTCTTTGTTTATTTCATATAAACTAATCAATATTATAGGAAAATAAAATACTTTTACAATTCCTTTTATTTGTGTAAAAATCATAGAAAAATTATATTTTAAGTATGAATTTACAAGGTAGACAACGGCGTATAACGCTATAAAAGAATAATAAATTATAAGTTTTATTTTATCTTTTTTAGGTACCTTTATAATAGAATAAATCATTACGAATAACATAAAAAATACTCTAATGACAATTCCTAAAGAAAGTGTTTCTGATATGTTCCTAATGCACAAAGAAGTTATAATATCGATTATTGGTTGAAGTAATATATAAACAATAAAAATATTTTGAAAATTTATCTTATTAAAAAATCTTGACTTTTGTATACTAATCATTTTTTTTCTCCTTTTTTACTCTAAAAATATCTTTATAACCAATTGCTACAATTGCGATTACTAACAAGGCAAAAGAAATTGCTTTCCATAAGCCACTCTCTAATAAAATAATTGCAAACAATCCAAAAGTTGCACTTATTCCATATAAAATAAATACAGCTTGCTTTTGAGAATAACCTCTATCAATAAGCTTGTGATGCAAGTGACCTCTATCTGCTTTAAAAACCGCTTTTATAGATTTTTGCTTAATAATTCTTCTTATTATTGCAAAAGAAGTATCAAATATTGGTAAAGCAAGAACTAAAAGTGGTGCTATAATTATTATTGCTGTATAGGTTTTTGCAACACCTAATATAGAAATTACTGCGAGTACAAATCCAATGAAATTTGAACCAGTATCTCCCATAAAAGTTCTAGCTGGATTAAAATTAAAAGGTAAGAAACCAAGTAATGAGCCAGCAAGAGCTGTTGCAAATATTATTGATATAACTGGTGATGAATTTAATATAAATATAAACATTAGACAAATAGATGAGATTAAAGAAACACCCGATGAAAGACCATCTAATCCATCTAACAGATTTATTGCATTTGTAATTCCTACTATCCAAAATACAGTAAATACTTTTAAAAATATTTCATTTGCAAGTATTGAAGTAGGTGAAGTTTCTAAAATTTTATCAATAACTATTCCACTAGCGACTACAATAGTTGCAGCTATAATCTGTCCTATTAATTTTACAATAGGTTTAATTCCTTTTGTGTCATCAAAATAACAAAAGACTTCTAAAACTATTATTCCAAGAAGAAATCCAATTAATTTTATATAATAATTATTTGTAAAAATATCTAATTTTTTTTCTATTATCATTGCAATAATTAAATAAATTGCAGAAACAAGAAAACCTGCAACAATTGCAATTCCACCAAGTCGTGGCATTATTTTTTTGTGAATTTTTCTCTTATCTTTTGGTATATCTAGAGCTTTAACTTTTCTAGCAAGCCTAATGCTATAAGGTGTAAAAACATAAGTAGTTATAAAGGCAAGAAGAAATGTAATTGCTATGTCTCCCCACATGTAAAAACCTCCTAACTTAAAGTTCCATAATGATTTTATATTCAAAAGCAAATTTTGTCAATAAAAAACGATTCATTATAATATTTTTATATAATATTTTGCTTAAATAGGTTAAAACTATTTTCATTTAATGAAAAATGTTATAAAATAGGCATAAAATGAATACTAATTAAAAAGAGTTAAAAAGAGGGAAAAGACATGAACAATAAAAATATAACTGTAAATAAAATAGTGGAAATATGTAATGGAAAATTATTAGCAGGTGAAAAAAATATAGAAATAGAAACATATTCTAAAGATACAAGAACATTAAAAAAAGGTGATATGTATTTAGGAATAAAAGGCGAAAAAATAAATGGAAACAATTATATAGAACAAGCATTTATAAACGGAGCAATTGGATGTATTACAGATGAGAATGTAAATGAAGAAATAATAAACAAGTATAAAGAAAAAGTAATTATAAAGGTAGAAAACACAATAAAAGCAATTCAAGAGTTAGCAAAATATAAAAGAAGTTTATATGATATACCTGTAATTGCAGTAACAGGAAGTGTAGGGAAAACCAGCACAAAAGATATTATAGCAAATGTGTTGGGACAAAAATACAAAGTATTAAAAACAGAAGGAAATATGAACAATCATATTGGTTTACCAATGACATTGCTAAAACTGAAAGATCATACTGCTGTTGTTGTAGAAATGGGAATGAATCACTTTGGAGAAATAAGTTTATTAACCAATATTGCAAAACCAACTGGATGTGTAATAACCAATATAGGCACATCTCATATTGGAAATTTAGGTTCAAGGGAGAATATATTAAAAGCAAAATTAGAAATATTAGAAGGATTAGACAAAAACGGATTCGTTTTAATAAACAATGATAATGATTTGTTACACGAGTGGGCAAAAAAAGAAAAAAGATATAAAATATATACATATGGGTTAGAAAATAATAGTACATATATGGCAAAAAAAATTACTACATTAGAAAATAGTAGCGAATTTGAGATAAATGGAATAAAAGGAAACGTGCCAATAGGAGGAATTCATTTTGTATATAATTCTGTCTGTGCATTTGCTGTAGGGGATATATTAAATGTAGAAAAAGAAAAAATAATAAAAGGAATTTCGGAATTTAAACTAACAGCCAAAAGAATGGATATAGAAATTATTAAAAACAACATAAAAGTAATTAATGATAGCTATAACGCAAGCTATGATTCAATGAAAGCGGCATTAGAAGTTGTAAACAACACTTTAGCACAAAGGAAAATAGCAATTCTTGGCGACATGCTAGAATTGGGAGAGTATGCAAAAGAGTTGCACGAAAAAGTTGGAGAGGAAGTAGTAAAAAATAAAATAGATATATTAATTACTATTGGAGAAAATGCAAAAAATATAGCCAATAAAGCAAAGGAATTAAAAATGGAAAATGTGAAAAGCTTCAATAATATAGACGAAGCAATTAAAAATATAAAAGAAATAATAAAAAGTGGAGATTTAATTTTATTAAAAGCTTCTAATTCTATGAATTTTAGCAAGATATTAAATGAAATAAAAGCTTAATTATAAGGAGGTAATGTAAATGAGTAAAATAAAAGTGGGAGTCATATTCGGAGGGATGTCAACAGAACATGACGTATCAATAGTTTCTGGAACATCTGTTGCTAAAAAACTAAATAAAGATAAATATGAAGTTTATCCAATATACATAGATAATAATGGAGAATGGTATAAATGTTTAGATATATCTAAAAAATATGAAGTAGGAGATAAAGTAGAAAACATTCAAAAAATAGAAAACACAATTGAATATTTAAGAGAAATGGATGTTATATTTCCTGTACTACATGGTTTGTATGGAGAAGACGGAACAGTACAAGGTTTGTTCGAATTGCTAAAAAAACCATATGTTGGTTGCAAAGTTATGGGTTCTTCTATTGCTATGGATAAAGTATATGCAAAGATCATATTTGACAAGGCAAAAATTAAACAAGCAAAGTATGAATATATAAGAAAAGATAAAGATGAATATATTTATATAGATAAAGATTTTAACGAAAAAAGAAAAGAGCTAAAAGAAATTTGCAAAATGATAGAAAAAAACATAAGTTATCCAATGTTTATAAAGCCATCTAATTCAGGTTCATCTGTAGGAATAAATAAAGCAAAAAATATAGAAGAATTGGAAAAATATATAGAATATGCTTCAAAGTTTGATAAAAAAATATTAATAGAAGAAACATTAATAGGAAGAGAAATAGAATGTTCAGTATTGGGAAATGAAGATGTAAAAGCATCATGTATTGGGGAAATCTTACCAGCAGAGAATTTTTATACATTTGATGCAAAATATAAAAATGCGGAATCTAAACTTACAATTCCTGCAGAAATAAATAAAGATTTAACAGATGAAGTTAGAAAAACAGCTATAAAAGCATTTAAGGCAATTGATGGTAAAGGTTTTGCAAGAGTGGACTTTTTTGTAAATGATAAAACAAATGAAATTTATATTAATGAAATAAATACTTTACCAGGTTTTACAGAAATAAGTATGTATCCTAAATTATGGGCACAAAGTGGATTAGAATATTCTGAATTATTAGATAAGTTAATAGATTTGGCATTAGAAAATTAATTAGAGGAGTATAAAATGGAATTAAAAGAAATACAAGAATATGTAAAAAAACAATTATCAGAAAAAAGATATAATCACAGCGTAGGAGTAATGGAACGCTCAGAAGAACTTGCAAAAATGTATGGAGCAGATGTAGAAATAGCAAAAAAAATAGGAATAGCTCATGATGTTGCAAAAGAAATAAGTGAAGAAGATAAATTAAAATATGTAAAAGATAATAATATAGAAATAGATGAAGTGGAAAGAGAGAATACTCCACTTCTTCATGCTAAAATAGGAAAAGATATTGCAATAAAAAAATTTGGATTTTCTGAAAGTATGGGACAAGCAATAGCAAACCATACAACGGGAAATAAAGATATGGATATATATTCTAAAATATTATTCATTGCAGACAGAACAAGTAAAGAAAGAAATTTTGATGATATAGAATATATAAAAGATTTAGCAAAAAAAGATATTGATGAGGCAGTTTTATATATATTAGATAAAAAAATAGAATTACAAGTTAAAAAAAGAGCATTAATTCACTTAAATGGAATAATAGCTAGAAATTATTTACTAAGCAACAAAAAGTAGAAAATATAAAAACTGGCATTAGTAAGGAGGAAAATTAATGAGATTTATACACATGGCAGATGTGCATTTTGACAGCCCATTTACAGTACTTGCATCAAGAGAAAATTTGGCAAATGAAAGAAGACTTGAACAAAGAAAAGCTTTTGCAGATACAATAGAATATATAAAAGAAAATCAAATCCCCTTTTTATTTATATCAGGGGATTTATATGAACAAAAATATATAAGAAAAAGCACAATAGAATATATTAATAATTTATTTAAAGAAATACCAAATACACAAATATTTATATCACCAGGAAATCATGATCCATTTTTAATAAATTCTTTTTATAATACATTTGAATGGAATAATAATGTAACAATATTTAATTCTGAAATAAAAATTATAGAGACAGAAGAAGCGGATATATATGGATTTGGATTTACAGATTTTTATTGTGAAAATTCTCAAATTGAAAAAATAAATATAAAAAATAAAAATAAAGTAAATATATTAATTACACATGGTTCATTAGATGCTAGTAAAACACTAGATATGCAATATAATCCATTAAATAGTAATAAATTAAAAGAAATAGGGTTTGACTATGTTGCATTAGGTCATATCCATAAAGCAAATTATGAAGAAAATAAAAACAATTTTATATATCCAGGTTCATTAATTTCTTTTGGATTTGATGAATTAGGAGAACATGGATTTTTAGATGTAGAAATAAATAAAAATAATTCAGAAAAAAATAATTTAATTAATTTAAATAATTCCGAAATAAATAATAATAATTTAAAAATAAATAAAAAAATAAAATTTATTAAAGTAGATAAAAGAATTTTTGAAGAAATAAAATTAAATATTTCAGAAATTAATTCAGAAGAAGAACTAATTGAAAAAATAAAAAACGTAAAAACAGATAAAAAAAGAAATTATAAAATAATTTTAGAAGGATATAAAAATATAGAAATAGATCTTAATAAAATCCAAAAAATGGTATTGAACGAAAACATTTTAAAAGTAAAAGATTTTTCAAAAGTAAAATATGACATAAAAGAGTTGGCAAATCAAAACAATTTGAAAGGAGTCTTCATTAACAGAATTTTACAAAAAGAAGAAGAAAGATTATGCACAAAAGAAGAAGCTGAACAAGCCATAGAAATCTTCATAAACGCATTAAAATAGAGAGGAAACATAAAACTGAAACAAGCAACAAAAAGATACAAAAATGACCTGTGGATAACTTCCGGAAAACAACGGAAATAAAGCAGAAGATATTGAAAACACCAAAAGACAGCAAGTAAACATAAACAAGGAAGAAACAGGGCAAAAAACATAAAAAATTATGTAAATAAAGATAAAAATTATAAAATAAAGTAAAGAAGAAGTATGACTAAAATCATAATAAAATGATAATAAATTAAAAGAAAAAAATGAAATAAAACAAGTTGAAAAATATCACAAAAATTACGTAAACAAACGTAAACAACAAACAAAATTGTCAAAAAAGAAAAATACAAAATAAAAAGCAAAGTAAAAATAAAAAGATAAAAAAGTTTTACAAAACAACAAACGACCTAAAAATAAAATTACTAAAAAAGAAAAAATAAAATTACTCAAAAAATAAAATAAAAATTAAAAAATAAATTATAATTAACAAAAAAATAATAAAGAAATAATAAAAAAATAAAATCATTTTAAAACATTAATCAAAAAATAATTAAAATAGAAAATAAATAATTTAAAATTAAAACAAAAATAAAAATTGAGGTGATATTTTGGAAATTAATTTTTTAAAAATAAATGGATTTGGAAAAATAAAAAATAAAGAAATTAATTTAAATAAAAAAATAAATTTAATTTATGGAAAAAATGAAGCAGGAAAAACTACATTATTAAAATTTATTCCTTCAATGTTATATGGAATATCTAAAAATAAAAATGGAAAAGAAATATCGGATTTTGATAAATATAAACCATGGGATGAAAATGAGTTTTCTGGCAAAATAATATATACATTAGATAATAAAGATAAATTTGAAGTTTTTAGGGATTTTTCTAAAAAAAATCCTAAAATATATAATGAAAACCTAGAAGATATATCAGGAGAATTTTCTATAAATAAAACTAAAGGAAATCAATTTTTCTATGAACAAACTAATATAGATGAAGAAACTTTATTTAGCACGGCAATAGCAGAGCAACAAGGAGTAGCGTTACCACAGAGCAGTCAAAATATATTAACACAAAAAATAGCAAATATGCTATCAACAGGTGATGACAATATATCATATAAAAAGGTTATGGCTAATTTATCTAAAAAACAACTTGAAGAAGTAGGCACAGAAAGAACAACAGGAAGGCCAATAAATAATATATTAAAAGAAATAAAAATATTAGAAGATGAGAAAAATAAAATAGAAAATTGTGAGTATGATAGCAAAAGCAAAAAAGAAGAAATAAATAGTTTGGAAAAAGAAAATGATAAAATAAAAACAGAAGTTAAAATATATGAAGAAATTAAAAAAATAAAAGAAGAAGAAAAAATAGAAGAAGAAAAAATAAAAATAAAAAATGAAATAAAAAGTGATTGCGAAAATAAAATAAATAAATTAAAGAATGAAATAAAAAATAAAAAAGAAATAAATAATAAAAAAATAAAAAACAATAAAAATATTTTAAATATAATATTAATGGGGACTTTAATAATTTTAAATATTTTAATTAATATAATTAAATTTTCTAAAATTATAGACTATACAGTAATTATAGTAACTGTGGCTTATTTAATAATTAATTTAATAATATTTATTTTAAATAAAAATAAATTAAATAAAAAAGAAAAAATAAATAATCTAGAAAAAATAAAAATAGAAAAAGAAATAGAAATATTAGAAGAAAATATTAAAAACACAGAAAAAGAAATAAATGAAATAAAAAATAATATAGAAGAAAAAAATAAAATAAAAATAAAAGAAATAAAAAATAAATTTAATAATGAAATAGAAATTGATAATTTATTTAATGATAATTTAAAGGAAATAAATTATAATATTGATTATTTAGAAAAACAATTAAATTTAAATTTAATTAGAATAAATACTATTAATATAGAAGAAAAAAATATTAATGAAAAATTAGATAATAAAATAGCATGTGAAGAGAAACTAGAATATTTGTATGAACAAAAAAAAGAATTAGAAGAATTAAATAAAATAATAAATTTAGCAAAAGAGACATTGGAAGAATCTTATGATGAAATAAAAAAGAATATAACACCAAAATTCACAAAAGAATTATCAAATAACATAGAAATGATTTCTGATGGAAAATATAAAAAAGCAAATTTTAACTCAGATACAGGACTAACAATAGAAGCAGAAAATGGAGAATACATAGAATGTAATAAATTAAGTATAGGAACAATAGATCAATTATATTTATCTCTTAGATTATCTGCAACTAAAGAAATAACAAAAGAAACTATTCCAATAATACTAGACGAGAGTTTTGCATATTTTGATAACCAAAGATTAGAGAATGTTATAAAGTATTTAGATTCCAATTATAATAACCAAATTATTATTTTTACATGTACAAATAGAGAAAAAGAAATTTTAGATAAATTAAATATAGAATATAATTTAGTTAATCTGTAAAATGTAAGTTGAAAAATTTGCAATAGTTGTGTATAATAATTAGGTTAAAAGGAGAGATATATATGTTTGAAAAACTAGAAGACGTAGAGAAAAGGTTTGAAGAGGTTAGTAAAAAAATTAGTGACCCAGAAGTAATTGCAAGACAAAGCGAGTGGCAAAAGCTTATGAAAGAGCATGCTGCAATGGTAGATGTTGTAGAAAAATATAGAGAGTACAAAAAAGCAAATAAAGATTTAGAACAAGCAAAAGAAATGCTAAATGATAAAGAATTAAAAGAATTAGCAGAAATGGAAATAGAAGAAATAAAAGAAAAATTACCTAAAATAGAAGAAGAATTAAAAATATTATTAATTCCAAAAGATCCAGATGACGATAAAAATATAATCTGCGAAATAAGGGCAGGTGCTGGAGGAGAAGAAGCAGCATTATTTGCAGGAACATTATTTAGAATGTACTCAATGTATGCAGAAAATAGACATTGGAAAATAGATGTACTTAATGAAAATGAAACAGGACTTGGCGGATATAAAGAAATAACATTTATGGTTACAGGTAAAGGTGCATATAGTAGACTAAAATTCGAAAGTGGAGTTCATAGAGTTCAAAGAGTTCCAGATACAGAAAGCAGTGGAAGAATTCATACATCAACAGCAACAGTTGCAGTATTACCAGTTGTAGAAGATGTAGAAATAGAAATAAATCCAGCAGATGTAAAAATGGAAGTGTTTAGAGCATCAGGGGCAGGTGGACAACATGTAAATAAAACATCATCAGCAGTAAGATTAATACATGAACCAACAGGAATAGTAGCAGAATGTCAAACAGAAAGATCACAAACTCAAAATAGAGAGTATGCAATGAGATTATTAAAATCCAGAATATATGAACAAGAAAAAGCAAAACAAGACGCAGAACTTGCAAACGAAAGAAAATCACAAGTTGGTAGTGGAGATAGAAGTGAAAAGATAAGAACATATAACTACCCACAAGGAAGAATTACAGACCACAGAATAGGAATGAGTATATATCAAATGGAAAATTTCTTAAATGGTGGATTAGATGAAATGATAGACAATCTAATTGCAGCAGACAGAGCAGAAAAATTAAAAGGTGAATAATGCTGGAAAAACAATCCAGAAAACTGCAAAAATATGAGGTGAAATATAAGATTGGAAACTGATTCAAAAGAAAGAAAAGAAATAGAAGAATTTATTACAAAACATGAAAGAGCTCACTTTTTACAATCTCCAGAATGGGCAAAAGTAAAATCAGAGTGGAAACATGAAGAGATTATATTACATGACGAAAATGGTAAAATAAATGCATACTTAAGTGTGCTATTAAGAAAAGTTCCTGTTTTAAACAGATATATAATGTATGCACCAAGAGGACCAATATGTGATATATATAATGAAAAAATAATTAAAGAGTTAGCAGATGAAATTAGAAAAATTGCAAAAAAATATAAAGCATTTATATTTAGAGCAGATCCAGATGTTTTAGTAGATGACGAAGAGTTTAAAAGAATAATAAAAGAGGCTGGAATAAAAGTAAAACAAAATATTAAAAGTGTAAATGATGTAATACAACCTAAATATGTATTCAGGTTAAATCTAACAAATAAAACAGAAGAGGAAGTGTTACAATCATTTCATCAAAAAACTAGATACAACATTAGATTATCAGCAAGAAAAGGCGTTACTGTAAGAGTTGGAACAAAAGAAGATTTACCAGAATTTTATAAAACAATGAAAGAAACTGGAAGCAGAGATAACTTTATAATTAGAAGCATTGAATATTATGAAAAAATTTATGACTGCCTTGGACCAGAACATGTTAGAATAATGTTAGCAGAATATGAAGGAGAAGTTATTGCTGCAACAATGCCTATACTATATGGAAATAAAGTTTGGTATTTATACGGTGGAAGCAAAAATGAAAAAAGAAATTTAATGCCTAACTATTTACTACAATGGGAAATGATAAAATGGGCATTAGAAAATAAATGTGATGTATATGACTTTAGAGGAATTTCAGGATTTAAAGATGAACATTCAGATTCTTATGGGGTATATAAATTTAAAAAAGGATTTAATCCAGACTTTACAGAATTTATAGGAGAAATTTATATAATATTTAACCCAATAGTAAATAATTTATTTAAAGCGATGTCATATATATATAGAAAAATCGGCTACTTGAAAAATAAATAATGATAAATGGTCAGAGATAGAACTCTTAGGGAAAACAATTTTTACAGGTTCTAATGTCTGACTTTTATTATTACGAAAACGTTACGAAAACATTACAAAAATGTAACATTTTCTATTGACTTTTTACCTAAAATATAATATTCTAGTAGCAGTAAAAAAATATACTGTAAAAATGGAGGAGTTTGTCTTGGCAATCGGTGATATAATTGTAGGTATCGACATAGGAACATCCAAAGTGAATACAAGCGTTGGCGAAGTTAATAGCTTTAATCAAATTGAAGTTATAGCAACAAGTGAATGCAAATGCTTTGGAATGAAAAAATCAAAAATCACAGATGAAGAAGAAATAGCTGCTGCAGTTGCAAAAACAATAAAATCTGCAGAAGAAGAAGCGAATATAAAAATACATTCAGCTTATGTTACAATACCAGGTAAATACGTTACAATTGTACAAAATAGTATTGTAAAAGAAGCAAAAGATAAATATGCTGGAATATCAACAAGAGATGTCACATCTGCAATAATGCAAGTTAGAGATATTGATATACCAGAAAATCAAGTTTTAATAGATATTATTGCAAATCAATTTATATTAGACAATGGTAGAATGATAGACGATCCAGTAGGAAGCCTAAGTTCATCATTTACAGTAAAAGGACAAGTTATATTAGCAGATAAAGAATATGTAAAACAATTAACAAGTGTTTTTAAAAAAGCAGGTATAGAAATAGATGGAATAGTTCCAAATGTACTTTCTGAAAGAGGACTTGTGCTAGACAAAAATGAATTAACAGATAATGTAATGATATTAGATATTGGAGCAGGAAATACAGACATAGGTGTGTTTGAAGGAAATACTTTTATTTATACAAATACAATTTCTTTAGGTGGAGATAATATTACATCAGATATTGCTTATGTTTTTAATATAACAGAAGAAGAAGCAGATAGATTAAAAAAACAATATGGATTAGCATTAAAATCATTTATAGATAACGATACAGACATAATTTTAAATACATATAAAGGCGAAGAGAGAACAAAAACAATAAAAAGCTCAGAGCTAATAGAAGTAATAGAAGCAAGAGTAGAAGAAATGTTCTCATTAGTAAATAAAGATATAACAAATGCAGGAGTAAAATCAAATATAAATAATGTTGTACTAACAGGTCAAGGAATAACAAATATAAATAAAAGCGATGTAGCAGGAAAAATAACATTAAATATACCTGTTAAAATATCAACTGGAAGACTAGTAAGTACAATAAAACCAAATTATAGATCTAGCTATGCATTAATTAAATATATTGCATCAAGACCATTTGCAAAGACTGTTTCTAGCAGTATTGACACAGTATCTGATGAAAATATATTTAGAAATATTTTAGAAAGAATAAAAGAATTTTTCTATTCATAATTAAGTTTTAAATTTTAAAAAAATATATTTGGAATAAGAAAGAAGTGCGAAAATAACTTTAAAATTCCAAACCCAAAAATGAAGGAGGATTAACACTATGATGGAAACAGATTACGATGAAAACAATAATTACATGATGGACGGAACAGCAACAATAAAAGTTATAGGTGTAGGGGGAGCAGGAAATAATGCTATAAATAGAATGATTGAATCAGGAATTAAAGGTGTAGAATTTATAGCAATAAATACAGATAGACAAGCTCTTCAATTATCAAAAGCAAGTTCTAAAATTCAAATAGGAGAAAAACTAACAAGAGGACTTGGAGCAGGAGCAAATCCAGAAATCGGTATGCAAGCAGCAGAAGAAAGCAAAGCTGAAATTGCTGAAATGTTAAGAGGAGCAGATATGGTATTCGTTACAGCCGGAATGGGAGGCGGAACAGGAACAGGAGCAGCTCCAATAGTTGCAGCAGCAGCAAAAGAATTAGGAATATTAACAATAGGTGTTGTAACAAAACCATTTACATTTGAAGGAAAGAAAAGACTTACTCAAGCAGAAAAAGGAATTGCAAACTTAAAAGAAAAAGTAGATACATTAGTTGTAATACCAAATGATAAATTGTTACAAATTATTGATAGAAGAACATCAATTGTAGAAGCATTTAAAATGGCTGATGACGTTTTAAGACAAGGTGTTCAAGGTATATCAGACTTAATTTCTGTACCAGGACTAATTAACTTAGACTTTGCTGACGTTAAAGCAGTAATGTTAAATACAGGTATGGCACACATGGGAATTGGTAGAGCAAGTGGAGAAAACAGAGCAGAAGATGCTGCAAAACAAGCTATTCAAAGTCCATTACTAGAAACATCAATAGAAGGAGCAAGAGGAGTTATAATAAACATTACAGGTGGAAACGATTTAGGATTACAAGAAGCAAATACAGCAGCAGAATTAGTACAAAGAAGTGTTGATCCAGAAGCAAATATTATATTTGGTGTAGTTACAGACGAAAACTTAGGAGATGAAATTTCAATTACAGTTATCGCAACAGGTTTTGAACAACAAGAACCACCAATTTCAAGCATAGGAGTTGAAAACTTAGTAACAAATACATGGAATAAAAAAATAAACTCAATACCAACTCCAGTAGAAAATAAAGACAATCAAAATGATTTAGACATACCTTCTTTCTTAAGAAAAAAAGGAAATAAATAATAAGGAAAAATCTTAAAAATCGCTAAAAGAAAAGTCGATTTTTCCTAAACAATAATTATTAAAATAAAAATGAATAAGAAATAATCTAAAATAGTAGATTATTTCTTTTTTTCGCCTTCACAAAATGACACATTATTTAAACAAACAGTAGTACAATATTTAGCACAGATTAGTATTCACAACTGTAATTTGTGTAAAAGAATACGAGGTGACCTATTGACCATATATATAGATATAATTTTTTTAGAAAATTTATTTATGAATTATATTATTATATTTGCAACTGGAATAATTATAAAAGCACCAAAAAAAATAATTAGAACCCTTGTAGCTAGTAGTATAGGAAGTGTTTATGCAGTACTTTCATATATATCGGTACTGGAAATATGTTCCAGCATATTTTTAAAAATAATACTTTCTATTGCCATGGTATATATTGCATTCAAACCATTAAATATAAAATTGTTTTTTAAAGAGTTTATAATATTTTATTTAACTTCATTTACATTTGGAGGAGTGGCTTTTGCACTTTTATATTTTGTAAGTCCACAAAACATATTAATGGAAAAACGGTGTGTTAATTGGTACATATCCAATAAAAATTGTACTAGCAGGAGGAATGGTTGGATTTATTATTATAACAACAGCATTTAAAAACATAAAAGGAAAATTAAGCAAAAAAGACATGCTTTGCAATATCAAAATAAATATAAACTCAAATAGCGTGTATACAAAAGCAATACTAGATACAGGAAACTTTTTAAAGGAACCAATTACAAAAATACCAGTAGCAGTTGTAGAAAAAGACGTATTAAAAGGAGTAATACCAGAAAAAATATTAAACAATCTATCAAATATTATAGAAGGGAAAGAAATAGATTTAGGAGAGTACCTATCAAAAATAAGACTAATACCATTTATGTCATTAGGGAAAGAAAATGGAATGCTAATAGGAATAAAAGCAGATGGACTAACAGTAAATACACAAGAAGATGTAGTATTTATAAAAAATATAATAATAGGTATATATGATGGCTCTTTAAGCAAAACAGGAAAATATAGAGCACTAATAGGTCTAGAACTTTTAGAAAACAAAGGAGGAAATGAAGAGAATGAACATATTAGAACTGTTAAAATCTAAAATTAGTACAATCTATGTTAAATATTTAAACAATGAGGAGATAGAAAATCTGCCGATTTTTTATATAGCAGGTAGTCAAAAATTACCTCCGCCATTAAGTTCGGATGAAGAGGAAGAATTATTAATTAAACTAGAAAATAAGGATTTAGAAGCAAGACAAATCTTAGTAGAAAGGAACCTAAGATTGGTAGTATATATTGCTAAAAAATTCGAAAATACAGGTGTAGGAATAGAAGATTTAATATCAATTGGAACAATAGGATTAATGAAAGCAATAAATACATTTAATATAAGTAAAAACATAAAACTTGCTACCTATGCTTCTAGATGTATAGAAAATGAAATCTTAATGTATCTAAGAAGAAGTAACAGAATAAAAGGTGAAATATCAATAGATGAGCCACTTAATCAAGATGGTGATGGAAATGAATTACTGCTTTCAGACATTTTGGGAACAGAACCAGATATTACTTCTAGAGGAATAGAAGACGAAGTGGATAAAGTATTACTAAAAGCCTCTATAGAAAAACTAAGTAATAGAGAGAAAAATATTATGGAATTAAGATTTGGTTTTATTAGTGGAACAGAAAAAACACAAAAAGAAGTGGCAGATATGCTAGGAATTTCGCAAAGTTATATATCAAGATTGGAAAAGAAAATTATGAACAAAATGAAAAAGGATATATTAAGCAAAACAGGATAGAGCTTTACTCTATCCTTCCTCCAAATCAGTTACATTTTCTAAACCAGAAATTTCTGTAAAAACAGAATTTATATTTACGTCCTTATGGTATCTGAAAAATAATTGAATATCAGTTATATTTTCTTCATTTGGTTGACCATTTTTTATTTTTTTAATATTAATACTATATTTATCTAATATTTTTTGTATTTCAGGTAAAGTATTTCTATAATCCTTAACAGTAAGAGTTAAAGAAACATTATTAAAATGGTCTAATGTTTCAGATAAATTGTGAGAATGAGAAAGAATAATATATACAAGTACTGTTCCAACAATTCCACCAATATAAAATCCTGCGCCAATACTAAGACCAATACAAGTAACTGCAAGTAAACTAGATGCAGTAGTTAATCCCTTTACATTAAAGCCATCTCTTAAAATAGTACCAGCACCAATAAATCCAATACCAGAAAGTAATTGAGCCGGTATTCTAGATGCATCAACAGAATAATTGTTGCTTAAATATTCACCACAAAGCATTATAAGTACTGCACTTACTCCAATAAGAGAGTGCGTTTTAAAGCCAGCAGGTTTATTTACAGATTCTCTTTCTGCACCAATAAAGCCTGCTAACAAAAAACCTAAAATAAGCCTAATTAAAACTTCAAACCAAAATGATGAAATAATAGCATAAAAAGTCGACATTAAAAACCTCCTTTTAATATTATAGATATATTATAATTTAATAATTAAATAAATAAAAGTAGATTATTTAAAATATTTACTAGTTTCTTCTAAATTGCAGAAATTATTTTGCCTAAAAACTTCATAAGCAACAATAGCAACAGAATTAGATAAATTAAGAGAACGTAAGGTTTCTCTCATTGGAATTCTTATGGTATTTTCTAAATGTTCTTTTAACAAACCTTCCGGAAGTCCTTTGGTTTCCTTTCCAAACAAAAGAAAAACTTCATCTAATTTAGAATAATTAACATCAGAATAACAATGTTGCCCTTTTGTTGTAACTAAAAACATATTATTATTTACTGGATATTTTTTCAAAAAAGCAGATAAAGAATTATGTTCTTCTATGTCTAATTTATCCCAATAATCAAGACCAGCTCTTTTTACATATTTATCAGAAATTTCAAATCCTAAAGGCCTTACCAAATGCAATTTAGCACCAATTGCAGCACAAGTTCTTGCAATATTGCCTGTGTTTTGAGGAATTTCTGGTTCTACTAAAACTATATTTAAATTCATAAAAATCCCTTCCTTAAAAAACTGAATATAATTATAACATAGAATTGGAGAACAGTAAAATAAATTGGAATTTGTTTGACTTTTGTATTTTGAAATGCTAAACTCTTAATAATAAGGAAGAAATTAAATGAAAAATCAAAACAAAATAAAAATAATTAAAATAACATTAACAGTTGTAATATTAGTAGCACTAGCAATATTTTTTTGGAAAATTGCTCCATTTATGATGGATCTATCTACAACAGAAGGACAAATAGCTTTTAAAAACAAAATAAATAGCATGGGATTTTTAGGATTGCTATTACTATTTAGTTTGCAAGCATTGCAAATATTATTAGTGATATTACCAGGAGAACCATTTGAGGTACTTGCAGGAATGTGTTATGGTACATGGGGAGGATGGCTATTTATAACAGTATCTATACTTATTACTACAATAATAGTATTCTTTTCTGTAAGAAAATTAGGAGAAAAATATTTATATAATTTCTTCAAAAAAGAAAAAGTGGAAAAAGTAATGAATAGTAAACTACTAAAAAACGAAACAAACTTAGAAATTATTTTATGCCTAATATTTTTCTTGCCAGGAACTCCAAAAGATTTATTTGTATATCTTGGAGGGCTTTTACCAGTAAAACCACTAAGGTTTATATTAATAGCAACACTTGTAAGATTTCCATCTGTAATTACATCTACAATGGTTGGAGCAAATATTTCTAATGGAAATTGGAAAACAAGTTTATTAATATATTTAATTACATTTGTAATAACGGCAATAATTTTAGTAATACTTAAAATAAGAGATAAAAACAAAGAATTAATAGAAATTATAAAATAGAGTACAAAAAGAGCACAAAAAAAGGACTAAAAGTCCTTTTTTTGTTTTATTTTAACAATTTATTCATATTACACATAAATATAATACTTTCTATTATATCCATAATAGAATAAGCAATTAAGATAACTCCTAATGTAACTAATATTGTACCAGGTGCAAACATTACATAAACACCAGCAACAAGTATTAAAATAGATAGAAGTAAACTTAAAATCCAGTAGCCAGTGTCAGCTCCTTTAAGTCTTACAGAAAGGTCCAATCTTGCTATACCACTTAAAATTATCCATATACCTATAATAATTCTAAAAAATGAAGCAATTGCATTACCACTAACTGTTACAAGTATACCTAAAATTACACATAAAGCGCCATATATAAGTCTGTAATCATAAAATAGATAATCGTCCTTTGATGTAAAATAAGATATGACTTTAACAATTCCAATAGCAATAAGTAATACACCAATTACATAAGAAACTGCTTGAACCATAGCATCTGGATTTACAACAAGTAAAATACCTAAAAGTAAAAATACTATTGAAGATAGTATAGATGTAAAGCCTGCTCTTTTTAATAAATCTTTCATTTCTCTCCCTCCATTCCGCCAAGATTATATCACTACTTAAAAATAAAAACAAGAGAAAAAGGGGACAGTGGGGAAAAAGGGGTCTGACCCCTTTTTCCCCACAGATTACAAAATTTGATTTTTTTCGAGTTTTATTGTATAGTATTGTGCGAGGTTGATATTAATGAAAATTTTGATAGTTATAGACCAATTTGATGATGCAAATAATGGTACAACAATTTCTGCAAAAAGATTTGCAGAAGGGTTAATGAATTTAGGACATGAAGTATATGTTGTAAGTACAGGAAAACCAGCAAAAAATAAATATGTAGTTAAAAAATTGCCACTACCAATAATAGTTTCTAAAATAATAAAATCTCAAGGTATGACATTTGCTGTTCCAAATAAAGATGTATTAGAAGAGGCTATTTCAAAAGTTGATGTGGTCCATTTTTACATGCCATTTTTCTTATCTTATGAAGCGCTAGAAATAGCAGAAAAACTGGGAACACCACGTACAGCTGCTTTTCATGTACAACCAGAAAATATAACATATACAATAGGGCTTGGAAAAAATACAAAGGTAAATGATAAAATATATAGCTTCTTTAGAGATAAATTTTTCAATAAATTTAAACATATTCATTGCCCAAGTAACTTTATAGCAAATGAATTAAAAGAACATGGATATACTGCTAAAACTTATGTAATATCAAATGGAGTAGGCCCAGAATTCAAATATAGAAAAAATGAAAAAAGTCCTGAATTTAAAGATAAATTTGTAATTACAATGATAGGAAGATTATCAAATGAAAAAAGACAAGATTTAATATTTGAAGCAATTTCTAAATCAAAATATAGTGATAAAATTCAATTAGTACTTGCTGGGAAAGGACCAAAATATAATAAATATAAAAAATTAGGAGAAAAATTAGTAAATGAACCAGTAATAAGCTTTTTTGATAAAGAGCATTTATTAGAATTACTTGGGATGACAGACCTTTATATACATTCAGCAGATGCAGAGATAGAAGCAATATCTTGTATAGAAGCATTTGCATGTGGAATAGTTCCTATAATTGCGAATAGTCCAAAATCTGCAACTCCTCAATTTGCACTAGATGACAGAAGTTTATTTAAAGCAGGAAACAGTGATGATTTAGCTAAAAAAATTGATTACTGGATTGAAAATGAAGCTGAAAGAAAACAAATGGAAACAAAATATGCAGAACATGCAGAAAATTATAGAATAGAAAAAAGCATGAAAAAAATAGAAGGAATGTTTGAAGATGCAATTAGAGAATATAGAAAAAATTGAGGAAAATTTAGAAAATGAAGATGAGCATATAATAAACATGTGGACTCCCTTAGATATAGAAATCGATGAGGATTACAACTACATAAAAGAGGGAATAATGTTTAAAATTGCCTCAACTTTGCTATATATAATAGTTTGGCCAATATTGGTTGTATATAATAAAATAATGTACAATTTTAAAATATATGGAAGAAAAAATCTTACAAAAATAAAAACAGGAAAAATAACAGTATCAAACCATGTGCATCCAATAGATTGTACAATGAATGCAATTGCAAATACTCCAAAAAGTTTATACTTTGTAAGTATTAAATCAAATTTTGAAATACCAGTAATTAGGCATATTATTAGACTATTACATGCATTTCCAATACCAGAAGGATTGCACAATAAAGAAAAATTCTTTTTATCAATAAATAAATTATTAAAAGAAAATAAAACTGTGCACTTTTATCCAGAAGCATCATTGTGGCCATATTACAAAAAACTAAGAAAATTTAAAAATGGAGCATTTAAATTAGCCGTAGAAAATAATGTTCCAATTGTACCAATGGTATATAAATTTGTTAAACCATATGGGATAAGAAAATATATAAAAAAGAAGCCCTTTATAGAGCTTTACGTATTGCCAGCAATTTATCCAGACCAAAAACTAGATAAAAAGCAAGCCACAGAAAAATTAAAAAATGATGTGTATTTAAAAATGAAGCAAGAATTAGAAAGTTAAATTAAAATCTGGAACATATTCTTCTTCATGGTTTCCCAATTCTTGAATATACCCATTTTGTAAATCCAGAGAATATAAGTAGTTTAAAACTTCCTTATATTCTTTTTTATTTAATTTTCTGTTTATTAAAGAATCATTTTTTGCTTTATAAGTTGGAAAATATTGAGCCATTACACTTACATATATATCTTTTGGCAAATTTTCATTAATCCATTTTAAAATATTTTTTGTATTTTGAATATGATTTGGAAGAACTAAATGACGAATAATAACTCCTTTTTGAATAATTCCATTATCATCAAAAACAGCATTTCCAACTTGTGAGTACATTTCTTTTATAGCGTTTGTTGCAACTTCAAAATAATTATCCACATTAGAATACTTTTTAGACAATTCATTTGTGTAATATTTTAAATCAGGTAAATAAACATCAATATAGCCATTTAACATTTTTATTGTTTCTACATTTTCGTATCCATTAGAATTATATATAATTGGAATTTTTAACCCAGTTTTTCTTGCAAGTTTAATTGCTTCAATTATTTGGTACACATACATTGTAGGTGTTACTAAATTTATATTGTGAGCACCTTTTTCTTGTTGTTTAACAAAAATATCAGAAAGATTTTGTACAGTAATTTCTTTACCTTTTCCGTTCTTGGCTAATCTCATAGTTTTGGCAATATATACAATTCAAATTGCAATTAGTAAAAAACACTGTTCCAGAGCCGTTTGTTCCACTAATACAGGGTTCTTCAAACATATGCAAAGATGCAAGTGCAATCTTTAATGTATTATCACACTTACATCTACCTTTTTTTCCTTCTAATCTATTAACTTTACAATTATGTGGGCATAGAGTACAACTATTTAACATTTTTTAGTCCTTCTTTAAATAAATTGATTGTGATGGATATGCAAGGCCTATTTTTGCTTGATTTACCATATCTAATAAAGTGTAATTTATTTCTTCTTTGAATTTTAAATAATCAACGTATTCTAAAGCACTAGTTTTTAAGTCAATTGATAAATCAATTCCATCAGCAGAAATTGTTTCGAAAAATACTTTTACAGTTTCATTAATAACTTGTGGGTGAGTTGTTAAAGCTAATTTTATATTTTCTGTTAATTGAGTTACTTTTTCTAAAGGAGTATCCAATTCAAGTGTAAGTACAATACGGAATCTTCTACAATCTCTTTTTGATGAATTTATAATATTATTATCTGTTAAAACACTGTTTGGAAGAACTATAACTTGATCATCAGCATTTCTTATTCTTGTTGTCCTAAATGTAATATCTTCTACAGTTCCAGAAAGATCACCAACAGTAATGTAATCACCTATTTCAAAAGGTCTATCAGATATTATAGAAATACCTGCTAAAAAACTTTTGGCAATATCTTGGGCAGCAAGTGCGATTACAACACTACTAATTCCAAGACCTGTTGCTAAACCACCTAAGTTATAACCAAGTTCAGTAATTAAAATAAATCCAGCTATTATATAAATTAATGCCTTAGCTACTTTACTAAAAAAGTTAATTGTTGTGTCATTTCCATCAAAGTTAAGTTTTTCACGTAATTTAGAAAATGATTCAGAATTTGAATCAAATAAATTAGAAAATCCTTTTGTAGCAAGTAATATAACACATATTTTAAATATTTTAGTTATAACAGCAAAGATATCTGCTGGTAATTTTAAAACCATAAATCCAATGTATATTCCAAGAATAACGAAGAATGATTTTAATGGTTTATAAAATCCATTATTTTTAATTTTATTTTTATCTTTAACTTTAAATTTAAACATCTTTACTATCATATATGCAATAGGCGAGCTTATTATTTTAAAAATTACAATAATCGCTAGTCCTATTCCAATATCTACTGCATTTTCAATAGTAAGATTTTTAAAAAAGTCCAATATTTCATTTAAAAATTTCATATTTATCACCAATAACTATATTACCATATTTTAGAGTAATAAACAAATATATTAGTCATAAAATTTTAAGAGGAGGTATTTATGAGAAAGATTTTTTTAAGTATATTGCTTGTAGCAATAATTGTAGCAATTAGCACTCAGGCATTTGCTTTTTCACAATCATCAGAAAAGCTATATAACGGAATAGATGTAAGTGAGTGGCAAGGGAATATAGACTTTGGAGAAGTTGCAAGAGCCGGGATTGAAGTAGTATATATTAGAGCAAGTGAAGGAAGAGGCTATGTTGATCCGTATTTTAGAGAGAATTACGAAAAGGCAAAAGCAAATGGATTAAGAACTGGATTTTATCACTTTTTAACAGCAACAAATGAGGCAGAAGCAAAAGAAGAGGCAGAATTTTTTGTTAGCAATATAAAAGGTTTAGAACCAGATTGTAGATTAGCAATGGATTTTGAAGTGTTTGATGGCTTAGATGTTAGTACTATAAACGAAATTTCAAGAGTATTTTTAGAAGCGGTAGAAAAATTAAGTGGTAAAGAATGCGTAATTTATAGTGATGCATATAATGCAAGAACAGTATTTAGTAAAGAACTAGCAGATGATTATCCTATTTGGGTTGCAGATTATTTTGTAGAAGAACCAGAAAGTAATGGTAAATGGAAATTTTGGGTAGGTTTTCAATATTCAGATAGAGGTAGAGTAAATGGAATAGATGGAAATGTAGATAGAGATTATTTTACAAATGGAGTATTTTTAAATAATGTGTCACAAATTCCAAAAGATACAGTAACAGATAAAAATCAAGAATTTAAATATATCAGGGTTAGCAGGGGAGAAACGTTAAGTGGTATTGCAATTAAATACAATACTTCATATCAATATTTGGCAAGAATAAATAGCATAGCAAATCCAAACTTAATTTATGTAGGTCAAGAATTAAGAGTTCCTATGTTAAGTGATTACAAAATACATGATACTAGTCATAGATTGTATATAGTAAGAAGAGGAAATACTTTAACACAAATAGCTAGAGAATATCGGAGTAACTATAAAAAGTATTGTAGAATTAAATGACATAGCAAATCCAAACTTAATTTATGTTGGAGAAACATTAAGAATACCAACAATAAACAGCTAAAATTTGCTTTTACTTAGAATGTGTGCTATACTTTATGTACACTAAAAAAGGAGGCTTTTTTATGTACAATCAAAAACACCCTAACCATCTTTATCTCAGGAAGTTTAAAGAACGGGACAAAGTAACAATTGGTAGGTGTATAGCACACAAAATACCATTCGGACCGGCAAAAATAAAAGATGCAAGTATTAACGATATGATTCAGGAAGTGGATAATGAATACACCTTGATAATTGCAGATAAAATGTCTGGAAACATGTTGGGAGTAATTCAGTTCTATGAACTTGCAAATATACTTTCAACAGATATTTGGCTGTTCCCTTGGTATGAGGATAATAGCCCATTTGCTACAGAGGCTGTAGAAGAATTTATCAATTATGTGAGAGAAAATGAACCTGAAGTAAAAAGGGTTCGTATGTATGCCACTAATGATAAGCCCCAGTTTATGGCGGCTGCTGTTAGAAATGGCTTCAGAAAAACTGATGATAATGAAAAAGAATGGGAAGTTAGAATTAGCTAAGTGTGCTTGCTGGTCTGGAATTCCAGACCAGCTTTCTTAATTTAAAAAAAGATGAATATTTTTTTAACAATGGCATAAAATGTATAAAGTAGATACATATTTTTACGAAAGTGTTGACAAATACGCAAAAGAAGAGTATACTAATACAGTAGTAAAAATTGAATATCGCGGGGTGGAGCAGTTGGCAGCTCGTCGGGCTCATAAAGAAAAACTGACGAGAAAAACTAAAA
>ERZ824488.43-NODE-43-length-154594-cov-5.107636_pt1 | contig 154594 bp, 175 predicted proteins | sample MGYA00519936_ERZ824488 | MGnify/ENA primary metagenome ERZ824488 (study PRJEB31778, sample SAMEA3449153) | human gut metagenome | biome: human gut; feature: human-associated habitat; material: faeces | place: United Kingdom | collected 2010/2012 ...
AGCAACAATGTTTACTGAACATAGTAGTCGGTATGCGGATTTGATATGCCCGTGTTGCGGACATAAAAAGCGTATGTTGGTTTCACATTTATCAAAAACCGGTTTTGCATGTCCTGTCTGTGGAGATGGTGTTTCTTATCCAAATAAATTTTGTAGACAGGTTCTTAAACAATTACCAGTTGTTAATCTTAAGTTCGAATACAATTCTAGATGGACAAAATCATATTTTTATGATAACTACTTCGAATATAATGGTATTAAATATATTGTTGAGGTAGATGGGATACAACATTTTCAAACTACATCTAATATGTTTTTGCCAGTTGAAGATATTAAACAAATTGATAATTTAAAAACACAGTTGGCAATCGATAATGGGTGTGTTGTTATTAGGATTGATTGTAGAAAGTCAGAAATGAAGTATATCAAAAATAGTATATTGGATAGTAAATTGTCAAATATTTTTGATTTATCTAATATTAACTGGTTGATGTGTGAACAAAATGCACGAACAAGTTTGTTGAAGCAGGTATGTGACTTTTATAATGCTTCTGATAATAAGCAACTTAAATATGTCGCAGAGTATTTTGATTTATCTGCTGCGACCACAAGAACATATTTGCAAAGAGGTACGAATCTTGGTATGTGTAATTATAAAAAAATAAGTACTACTGGATTGAGTGTGATTGCACATGATATTGACAATAATAAAACTTTTACATTCAATAGTGCGTCGATGTGCGCAAGAGAGCTTTCTAATTTATATAATATTAAAATAGACAGTAAGGGTGTACTTAGAGTTTGTAGAGAAGAATATGAATCCTATAAAGGATTTACTTTTAAATTTAAGGATGGTGATATACATGAGCAAAGTGCGTGAATGTTATCTATGTGGAAAAAAATATAAATATTGTCCCTCTTGTTCGCAGGATCGTATGAAGCCTTCTTGGATGGCAGAATTCCATGAAGAGAACTGCAAAAACATTTTTGACATTTGTACTCGTTATAATATGCAAATGTTGACTAAATCCGAGGCTAGGAAAGCTCTCGAAGCTTGTGATCTATCTAACAAAGAAAATTTCAAATACTACGTCCAACGCGATATTGCAAACATCTTTGCAGAAGATCCCAAGCCCGTAGTTAAACCTGCTGCGCCGCAGGCAGCAAAATCACATGAAGTAGTTACAGTAAAAGAAAATAAATAAGGTACTATAAACTTCATGCAAAACGAGGTTTTAGTACCTTATTTTTTACGCAAAAAAGGAGGAAAAGGAATTGATTATATCTAAGATTACAGGTCGAGAGTATAACGAAGCTAACTGTGTTTATGTGACCAATATGCTTCAATGTCAGCGATATTTAGCACATCTTGGCCCTGAGTACCTTCTAGATATTCTCTATACAGGTACATATAGAAAAGATTCCCTGGTCTTTGTTTTTGAAAAGTGTCCAGAAACACGTAAGGCTAAAGAACTATGGGATAAACATGAGCTGAATTGAGGTGATACGCATGGAAAACAAATCAACAAATGAAATAGTTAGCGAACTAATTGGTGACACCCCAGTTTCAGTTCAACTTAATACAGTAATTGATACAACTGTTAATAAAGAAGAATTTCAAACATTAAAAAATGAGATTTTTATGCTACGAAAAGAAATTGAGCATATTGCTCAACTTGTTGGAGATACATCTGTATCAGAGCAGATTAATAACGCAATACAGTCTGTTAGGGGGTGAGATTGTGCCACAGAATGTATTTAAAATTTATGACGGACGTACAAATTTTTGGCAATGGGACACTAAGCAAAAGTTAATTGTTCTAGATGATCGTGTTACAGAAGTTCGTTTTTCAAATCGCAACATGGAACACTCAAAACGGCGTCCTGTATATACAGATAAAGATGGATTCAGAATTTGTAATGTTCCAGATGTACTGTTGCAGCTTCCAAAAAATTTGATTGCTTATGCGTGTGTAAAAGACGAAGATGGATATTGTAGCACCATTAAGTCTGTTAAATTTGCAGTATATCAGCAACCAATTCCCACTGATTATATATGCGAACAAGATGCGGTAGTTGAGGATATTCTTAATAGACTTGAATTGCTTGAGGCATTGCTTAAGGAAGTTGAGGCTGGTGCAAAGGAACTTATAAAGTTTACAAATATGGTTGATGCGGCGAAGTGGGCTGTTGAAAACGGTAAAGCTGGAGATATTGTTGTTGTTAAGTTGGATGAGGGCTGGGTACCTCATGTGATAGAGGATGACAAGAGTCTCACTCCAATTTGTGACTGTAACGGGGAGCAGATTATTATTAACGTCGCTGATGGTGGCGATGGTGATGGATATATAGACGAAGAAGATACATATCAGGTGTGGGATGGAGGCGGTGCGGCGGGATATTAATTCTGTCGTTTTGTCATATATAAAATAATTTAGAAAGGATAGATGTCTAATGGCAAAAGAGCAAATTCTAAAAATGAGAATTCAATTTCGCAGAGCTACTACTGCGGAATGGGAAGCTAATAAGAGTGTAATACCTGCTGCGGGTGAACCTTGTTTTGATCTTGATCTGGGTACTTTAAAAATCGGTGATGGTGTTAAGACTTATGAGCAGCTAAGTGCTATTGGCGGCGGCAGTGGTGTTGCCGTATCTGCGGATGGAAACTCAATTGTTCTTGTAGATGATGTGTTTAAACTTGTTGGTTTTGATGCGGCTGAGACTGGCGCACAACCTCGTAAGAATGCCGAAGGCAAGCTAGAATGGGTTGTGCCCTCAACTGAGACCGTTGAAGGTTTGCAAGCTACAGTTGCTGGGTTGCAGTCTGATGTAAAAAATCTACAGTCTGAAGTAAACGCAGTACAAGAAATTTTGACTCCTACGGGAGAAGGACAATCTCCTCTTGCGGATAGAGTTTCTTCTCTTGAGACTAAAATGGACGGTACCGGTGAAGGCACGGTTGATGCTAAGATCGATGCTAAAATCAATGATTTTGCAAATAAAATTTCTGAAGATGGTACTGTAAATACATTCAAAGAGCTTGTTGATTATGTTGCGGCGCATGGTAGCGAGACTGCTAATATGGCTGCTGACATTACTGCTTTACAGGGTCTAGTTGGTGATACGAGTGTAGCATCTCAGATTACTGAAGCTGTTTCTGGTAAGGTTGACGCAGTTCCAGATAAAGGACTATCTACGAATGACTTTACTAATACGTTACTTGATAAACTGGATGGTGTTGAGTCAAGCGCACAGGTTAATAAAATTGAAACTGTCAAACTAGGTGAAAATGTGCTTGCTGTTGCGGATAAATCTGTAGTTGTACCTATTGGTGCGGGTTTAGCGGCTTCTGATGAAGTAACAATTTCAGAGAGTGGCGCTCTTGGTATTGGAAGTGTTAGTGTTGCAAAATTAGTTAATGATGCGGAAACTACACTTGTTCTAGATGGCGGTAGTGTTGTTTAAATAATATATAAAGGAGAGATTTTAGAATGGCGAATCAAACTTTACGTACTGTAATCCAGTTCAAGCGAGACACTTCAGCGAACTGGACTACAAATAAAGATGTTGTACCAGCCGCAGGCGAACCTTGTTATGATATTAATGCAGGTACATTAAAGATCGGCGATGGTATTACTACATATGAAAACCTACATGCCATTTATGCGGGTGAAATTCCTACGGCAGCCTCTCATTATGAGGGGGTCAAACAGGATGGCGAGTCTGACATGGAAGTTATCGCTAGAGTCTTAGCGGCTGGTAATGTTGGCGAAACACACGAAGACGATATTTTTATTGTAAAAACTCTAATTGCCGGTGGCAAGTATTCTCACACCGCCTATGTTTATGATGGTGCTAAATGGGTTGCCATGGACGGTAACTACAATGCGGACAATGTCTATTTTGATGAGGATATGCTTGTTACGAAGGAAATTGGTTATATTACACTGACCAATGGGCAGGGTACAATTCCTTCTAGTGGCAAGAATATTAAGGAAGTATTTGAGGCAATGTTTGTTAAAGAGCAGAATCCAACTACTACTCAGCCTAAAGTGGCGCTAACTTTCTCTCAGGCCAAGGCGTATGAAGTTGGCTCTAAGGTAATTCCTTCTTATTCCGCTACGTTTAATGCGGGTAGTTACACATATGGACCAGCCACTAATGTTACGGTGACTACATGGGAAATTACTGATACTGACGGTAATACTTCTGCATCTGCTTCTGGAACATTCCCGGAGATTACTGTGGCTGACGGTACTAACTATAAGATTACAGCGAAAGCCACTCATACCGAGGGTGCGGTTCCTGTAACCAATAAGAAGACCCCATATGAGGCTGGTAAGATTGCGGCTGGTTCTAAGTCTACCACTTCTAGTGCAGTTACTGGCTATCGTAGTTTCTTCTACGGTGTACTAGATACTGCAACCGCTAATGCACCTCTAACTTCTGCGATTATTCGTGGAATGACCAATGGCGGTGCTTATAATGGTAGTAAGACTTTTACTCTAAATGGTAGTGCGACCGCTAAGAGAATTGTTATTGCAATTCCAGCATCTTCTACTCGTGCTGGTTTAAAGGAAGTTATTCTGACTTCTGCTATGAACACCCCTGTAACGGATTCTTATGTAAAGACTGCGAATGCTGTTGAGGTAGAGGGTGTAAATGGTGCTACTGCTGTTTCGTACAATGTGTATGTGTATGAGCCTGCTGCAATTGATGCTGGCGAAGTACATAAGATTACTTTAGCATAAGGAGGGAAATGAGTTATGGCAAAATATAATTTAGATAAATACACTGCTGCTGATGGACTAGGTTTCCCCCTGAATTTCAGACGTGGTAATCCTAATCCACTAGATAATAGTTCCGTATGGGCAAGCCTAGAGGCGGCTCAGAATTATGCGAAAACTGACCCTGTTGCATATGTTGGACAGATTTTAACTGTTGTTGATAGTGAGAATAATATCGCAACTGTTTATGCTATTCAGGATGTAGCGGGCACTCTAAAGAAGGTTGGTACTTCTCCTGTTGGTGATGAATCTACTATTACTGTAGCTGAAGACGGTACTGTAAGTCTATATGGTGTTGCTGGTCTGCAGCTAACTAGAGAAGACGATCAGGGAGTTGTAACTAAAATTAATTATCAGCCACTATTGGTTGACGGTAAACTTACATGGGTTGAACCTAGCGCTACTACTGTTGAAGGTCTGGCTACCGAAATTGAAGGTCTGAAGACTAGAATTGGCGCAGTAGAATCAACTGTTGGTAATGCCGAAGGTGGCCTAGTTAAAGGTGTCGCAGACAACACTGCTAGCATTACTGCCATTAACAAAAAGATTGGTAACGTTACTGAGGGTAAGACTGTTGTTGAAATGATTAACGAGTCTGTCTATGATGACACAACTCTTGTTGGTCGTGTAGCAACTATTGAAGGTGACTATCTAAAGGCCGCTGATAAAACTGCTCTTGAGACAAAGATCACCGAAGAGGCAACTCAGGCTAAGACAGATGCTATTACTGCAATTATGGGCGAGGCCGGTATTGATGCGAAATATGATACTCTAAAGGAAATTGCCGATTGGATTCTGTCTGATACTACTGCAAGTGCAGAGCTAGTTACCCGTGTATCCAATATTGAGAAGGATTATTTAAAGGGTGCAGATAAGACTGCGCTTCAGGGCGAGATTGATGCTCTTGAAACTTTTGTTGGATCGCTACCAGAGGGCGCAACTTCTACAACTATTGTTGCCTATATTAAGGAAGTTGTTGATGCTCTTAAGATTGGTGACTATGCAAAAGCTGCAGACCTCACTGCGCTAACCACACGCGTTAAGGCACTAGAGGATGTCGGCGCAGAAAAGAACATTATTGCTGCTGTTGATGATGCTCAGTTCGCGGTTGATGAATCTAGAAAACTGACCCTACTAGACGTTGCTATGAGCAAAGTTACCGGCCTGTCTGATGCACTTGCTGGTAAGGTAGCGGTCGAAGACGGCAAGTCTCTTGTCTCTGATACTCTAATTACTAAACTGGAAGGTATTGCTGAAGGTGCGCAGGTTAATGTGATTGATAGTGTTGATACCGCTCAGTTTGGTCTTGATGAGGCTAAGAAGTTAACCCTGCTTGATATTGCAATGGGTAAGGTTAGTGGTTTAACAGAGGCTCTTGGTAATAAAGTTGATAAAGTTGAGGGCGCTCGTCTAATTACTGCTGACGAAGCTACTAAGCTAGGGAAACTTGTGCTGTCCGAAGACGGCACGGTTGAAATTAGTGGCGAAATTAATGCTTCTAATGTTAAAGAGCTTGGCTCTTGGATTACTACTAATAGGGATACTGTTCTTGGTCTACTAAGCACAGAGAAAGAAACCAAGCTGGATGGTATTGAGGTTGGTGCTCAGGCTAATAAGATCGAGTCTGTTAAAGTTGGCGGTACTGCTCTTAATATCACTGATAAGAGTGTTGATATTTCTGTAGCTACTGGTACTGTTCTTGGTGTTGTTATGAGTTCTACTGCAGAGAATAAGGTTGCAGTTGGCACTGATGGTACTATGGAAGTTAATAGTCTGAATATTAATAAGCTTGTGCAGACTGACGGTGATTATCTCGTGCTTGACGGAGGAGCTTCTGCTTAATTTAGATAATACAAAATGAATGAAATAAAAATATAATTAAAGGAGATTGTTAATTATGGCTACCGAGAAAATTCTAAACACTAGAATTTTACTAAAAGTTGATACCTTGGAAAATTGGAATAGTTCTACTCTACCTCTCAAAAAGGGCGAACTTGCGTTCGCAACTGTCGCTGCTTCCGCAGGCACTGGTCTGACCGAGCCAGTTGTAATGGTTAAGATTGGCGAAGACGGTGTTAAAACCTTCAAAGATCTTGGTTGGAGCTTCTATGCGAAGGCGTCTGACGTTATTTCTGCGGCAAAATCTGAATCTGCTCTAACCACTTTTATCAACAATGTTATTAAGGACGCTGGTATTGCTACTAATGAGGCCCTAACCGCTCTTACAACTCGTGTTACTACTGCAGAGGGTGATATTGATGCACTGGAAACAAAGGTTGGTGACAAGGCTGTTGCTACTCAGATTTCTGATGCTATTGCTGCTCTAAAGCTGGCTGATACTTATGAAGCTAAGGGCGAGGCTGCAAAGGTTCAGACTGCTCTAAATGAGTATAAGACATCTAATGATGCTGCCATTACTGGCATTAAGACAGGCGACGTTATTAATGACTTTAAGTCTGTAGAGACCGAACTTGGTAAGAAGCAGGCTGCTGGCGATTATGCCACTAAGACCGAAGCGCAAGGTTATGCTAATGCCAAGGACGACGCTATTGCTGCAGCTAAGAAGGCTGGTACTGATGCACAGACTAGCGTGAATGCTCTAAGCGCAAAGGTTGGTACTGTGGCAGATAATAAGACTGTTGTACAGATGATCTCTGATGCACAGGCTGCGGCTACATATGATGATACTACCGTTAAGGCAGGCATTAAGACAAACAAGGACGACATCGCTGCTCTAAACGCTCTTGTTGGTGATACTGCTGTAGCGACTCAGATTAGTACTGCTGTCACTGCTGCCAAGACTGAGTTAAAGGGCGGTACTTCCGACACTGATGCTTCTGCTACTATTGCTGGTGCGAAGAAGTATGCAGATAAGCTTGACACAGCGATGGATGCTCGTGTTGATGCGTTAGAAGCATCTATTGGCGAAGGCGGCTCTGTCTCTGCTCAGATTACTGCGGAAATTAACAAGCTAGACAAGGCTGACACAGCAGTTGACGGCAAGTATGTATCTGCTGTTTCTGAAACTGATGGTATTATTACTGTAACCCGTGCTGATCTTCCTGACTATAGCGAAACTTACGCTGCGAAGAAACACACTCATGCAGTTGCTGACGTAACTGGTCTTCAGACTGAGCTTGATAAAGTTACTACCCTTATTGGAAGCGATGCGAGCAAGTCTGTCCGTACTATTGCAAACGAGGAACTTGCCGCACAGTTAATTCCTGAGAATGCCAAGGAGTCTCTTAACACGCTACAGGAAATCGCACAGTGGATTCAGGATCACCCAGACGATGTGACCGCAATACATGCCGCTATTGCTGCCTTACAGACTAAGGTTGGTGATACTTCTGTAGCTGCACAGATTAAGGCTGTTACTGATCCAATTGCCGCCAAGTCGCATGAGCACGCTAATAAGGCACTACTTGACACCTATACTCAAACTGAGACTAATCTGGCTGACGCGGTTGCGAAGAAGCATAGTCACGCTAATGCCACAGAGCTCGCTAAGTTTGCTGATGGTGACAAGGCAAAGCTTGATACTGCGGTGCAGTCTATCACTGCTGGTACGGGTCTAAAGGCGACTAAGACTGGTACGGATGTCGCTGTTGATTTTGATGATGCCGTAACATTTGTGTTTGATTGCGGAACGTCTGCTGAATAATTTATAACTTAATACATTGGGCTGCTCTGTTGATTACAATGGTTTATTAAGAAAGGAAGACTTGAACATATGGGCAGCATTTATAAAATAACTAATAGCGTAAATGGAAAAGTTTATATTTGACAAACAATGAGAAAACCAGAGGATCGTTGGAGACAACATATTAATAATTCTATGCGTGAAACATCTAGAGATTATAATAGTTATTTTCATAATGCTATAAGAAAATACGGGAAAGAAGTCTTCGTTTTTGAAGAGATTGAAAGATGTGACAATACAGAACTTGACATCAGAGAGATTTTCTGGATTGACTATTATCAAAGTTTTAATAATAAATATGGTTATAACTTGACTCTTGGAGGACAAGGGTCTCCAAGGTATGCTGATGAAGAGATTTTAAAATTATGGCATGAAGGCAAATTTGTTGGTGAAATTCATGACGAAACCGGCATTAATCGTGGATGGGTCAGTGTGAGATTGAAGGCTTGTGGAATTACAGATGAAGAAATTGCTTATAGGCGGTATAAGTCTTCTAAAGAAAAAACAAGTATGGCTGTTTACCAGTATGCTTTGAGTGGTGAATATATTAGAAGTTTTAATTCTGTGAGCGAGGCACGGAGAGCAACGGGGATTGGACATATAGAAAAATGTTGTGCAGAAAAGCAAAGACAATCAGGTGGATTCCAATGGTCCTATAAAAAGCTAGAGAAACTGCCGCCATATGAATATAAAAGAGCGTCGATTGTGTCAAAGGCGGTTTTTCAAATTGATGAAGTGACTAAAAAAATTATTGCAGAATATAAAACTATGGCCGAGGCTTCTCGTGTCACCGGGGTCGATATATCTGGAATTGCTAGTGTTTGTAAAGGAACACAATATACTGCTGGTGGATATTGTTGGGCTTGCAAGAGTGATTGGCAATTTAAATCAGTTGTGTAATTAATGGGGAGAGTGGATAAATGTGAGTTATACTGTTAATCAAGTAATAAAAATTGCAGAGGCAGAAGTTGGTTATTTAGAAAAAGCAAGTAATTCTATGTTAGATTCTAAAACTGCCAATGCGGGTGATAAAAATTATACAAAATACGCAAGAGATTTGGCGAAAGCAGGTTATTATCAGGCTAGTAAACAAGGATATGCCTGGTGTAACGTGTGGTTTGACTGGGTCCATTATATGGCTGCGGGGCAAAATGCAAAATTGGCACAAGAGGTTACTTGTCAAACAGGACCATATGGTGCGGCTTGTTATTATTCTATGCAATATTACAAACAATCTGACAGGCTCTATACCTCTCCTAAAATTGGTGACCAAATTTTCTTTAAGAATAGTTCTGGAGAAATCGTACACACAGGACTTGTGTATAATGTGGACAAATCATACGTATACACAATTGAAGGCAATACTTCTACCGCGTTTGGCGTTATTGCTAATGGCGGTGGAGTGTGTAAAAAGAAATATAAATTAAATTATGAACGAATAGCGTCATATGGGAGACCCAAATATGATTTGACGCAAACTGTTACAAATGGAGGAACTTGTACTATGAATCTTGATGTGCTGAAAAAAGGAAATAAAAATAATTCTGTAAGGGCGCTGCAAATACTATTGATTGGCAATGGGTATTCTTGTGGATCTTATGGGGTAGACGGAGATTTTGGTACAGGGACCTACAATGCAGTTATAAAATTTCAAAAAGTAAAGAATATTAATGCCGATGGAATTGTTGGTGCACAAACATGGGGAAAATTGTTGAAATAAGTGGTGGTACTTATGTTTGAAAAATTGTTTCAAAAAAGGTTAAAAAGGATTGAAAAACGTGGAGAGCGTCAGAAAGCAAAACAAGAAGTTATTCAGAAATATGCTGAGTATTATCCAAGTAGTAAGCGGAAAGTTTCGAATGTTATGTTAGTTGTGGTAGTAATTGCTATTATTATTTATACTGTTGCGAGTTTTTGGCTTACATATGTTACTGGAGTGTCTATAGATTCGACGCTTACTACTTGTTTTTATGCGTTTTGGACAAGTGAGGTAGTCGCACTTATGGGCATTAAGTGCAGTAAGGTTTTTAAGGAATCTAAATATGGCAAGTTTGAAGATGGGGTTACAGATGAAGATGAGCCTATGTGCGAAAATGATGATGAAAATTTAGGTTAAAGAGGTGTAATGTATGGAATGGTATGATATTGTTGTTGCTATTTTAACTGGTCTTGCTACGGCAATTCCACTTGTCGTTCAGTTAGTAAAATATTGTAAGGCTGCAGTTAAAGAAAAGAATTGGCAGAAGCTTCTGGATTTAGTAATGAGCCTTGTTGAAGAGGCAGAGAAAAAGTTTGAAAATGGTACTGGCGATGAAAAGAAAGAGTGGGTCATGATGTGTATTAAGGCTAGTGCGGATACTATTAATTATGATATTGATATGGATGTTGTTTCAAATATGGTAGATGCGCTTTGTGCCATGAGTAAAAAAGTGAATGCACCAAAAGAAGAAATTATTGAAGAGGCGGAAGGTTAATTCTTCCGCTTTTTATTAATGCGAAAATATATTAAAACATGGTTTTAATTTTATATACAAAATAAATGAAAGGAGGCGCTTCCAATGGATATTTTAAGTGCGTTAAAGAAGTCTGTTTCGTCAGTGAGAGAATGGGTTGATGAAAATAAAGTGCAAAAAGTTAGTGGTAAAGGACTATCTACAAACGATTATACTACCATTGAAAAGAATAAAGTTGCAGCTATGCCAAATGATTTAGTGATACTTGATGGTAAGTTATTTTTAGCTCAAGATGGGACTCCTATTGATGATTCTGCCGTTACACTTCCTAGCGGTGGTGGTGGAGGCGGTGGTAGCGCCACTGTTACACTAAAAAATTTGTTAGACTCTTCGACTATTACAACGGCTGTTAATGGTAAAGCAATTTTAAAATTTAGTTTTGCATCATCAGAAACAGAAGATGATGGTATTTGTTATATTTATGTAGGCGGGAATTTAAAAGGTACTGTTAAAATAGTTTCAGGTCAAAATGAAATTGATGTTGGTCATTATGTCGGAGAGGGCACTAATGAAATTAAAATAACCTGTAGCGATATTTATAGCAACTCAAAATCTTTAAGTTATGTTGTCAACGCGATTAGCTTGCGTATTACTTCTACTTTTGATGATTCTCAAATTTATCAAAGTGATGTTAATGTTCGATATATTCCATATGGTGCGATTGAAAAAACAATTCATTTTGTGGTGGACGGTATGGACAATACAACAATTGTTTCTGAAACAGGGAAGCAACAGACATATACTATCCCAACAATGAGTCATGGATCACATATGTTGAAACTTTACGCAACTGCAATAATTAATGATGTCGAAATAACTAGTAATATTTTATTGTTTGATATTATGTGTGTGTCTGGAACTGGTACGACAGCGATGATTTCATCTGCATATGATGTGACTGCAATTACTCAAGGCGAATTGGTTAATATTGGATTCTCTGTTTATGATCCAGTTAATATGACGACCGAGGTTGAGCTTATTATACAACAGAATGGCACAGTTTATTCTTCTACTACAAGAACGGTAGACAGAACTCGTCAGTTTTGGTCTGTTAGAGACTACCCGGTGGGTGAAGTTACATTTACAATTAGATATGGTGCGATTAGTAAGTCACATATAATTAATGTAACTAAAAGTAGTGTAAACATTTCTACTAAAGATACTGATTTGGAGTTGCAGTTAAAGGCGGCAGGAAGATCTAACTCAGATAATAATCGTGAAGTTTGGGCAAGCGGAGATGTAGCTACTACATTTGAAAACTTTAACTGGGATTCAACAGGATGGGTGCAGGATGAAAATGGAGATGTCGCATTGAGGTGTTCTGGAGATTCTAGAGCAACAATTAATTTTATGCCATTTAAATCCGACGCAAGACAGACAGGCCGCACAATAGAAATGGAATTCGCAATTAGAGATGTTAATAATAGAAATGCGGTTGCTATTAGTTGTTATAGTGATGGTATTGGTTTTACAGTAACGGCTGATACCGCAAAATTGATGAGCGAACAGTCTGAAATTTCTTGTAATTATACAGACGAAGAAAAGGTGCATGTTGCATTTGTTATCGAACCACGTACTGAATATCGTCTTATGTCTGTTTATCTGAATGGTGTGCTGTCTGGAGCGAAACAATATCCAGAAAATGACAATATGCAGCAAACAACTACTACAAATATTACAGTCGGCTCTCCGTATTGTTCTGTAGACTTGTATTTAATTAGGTCGTATAATACTGCACTCACAGAGGCAGAAGCGAGAGACAATTATATTGCTGATATTACGGATGTTGGCGAAAAATTATCGGTAATTGCAGAAAATGATATATATGATATTTATGGAAATTTGAGTTTTTCGAAATTGAAGGATATGTTGCCTATTTTAGTTATTACGGGTGATTTACCAAAAGCAAAGGGTGATAAAAAGAATGTATTAACAACATTTACTCATCCTTTGTATCCTCAATTGAATTTTGAAGATACAGGAAAAATCGATGTTCAAGGAACGTCAAGTCAGTGGTATATCCGTAAAAACTATAAAATTAAATATAAACAAGAGCACCAACATGCCGTAGACCAACTACCATCAAATGTATTCACATGGAAAGCTGATTACGCAGAATCGACATCAACACATAACACTGGTAGTGCAAACTACGTGCATACTCTTTATGGAGACGTAAAGTCGCCTCCTCAAGAGACAAATAACAAAATAAGGACAACTGTTTATGGATATCCTGCATTAATTTTCCATAAGGCAGATAGTGTTTCTGAACCAGAATTTATAGGAAAATATAACGCAAACTTTGATAAAAATTCTTTAAATGTATATGGCTTTACAGAAGACTATCCTCTTGTTGAATCTTGGGAATTTTTAAACAACACATCTGATGCCTGCTTATTCCATGGTCAGATCCAAGATAACTGGACGGAGGACTTTGAAGCAAGATATCCAGATGAATACGACGACATAAGCGCTTTTAAAGTTATGCATGATTGGGTTGTTTCAACTTGGCAGGACGGTGCAACTGGATCTGCACTCGGTGTAACATATGCCGGTACTGATGGAAAAACATATACTACAGATACTGCGGAATATAGACTTGCAAAGTTCAAGAAAGAATTTACTGAACATTTTGATTTTGGTTTTAGCTTACTTTATTATGTATATACTTTCGTAATGCTAATGGTTGACCAAAGGGCCAAGAATATGTTTTTGACTAGCTGGGATAAGGTTCATTATCAGCCGTGGTTCTACGACAACGATACTATCTTAGGCATTAATAACGAAGGCGTTTTAGTCTTTGATCCGTTCTGCGAGGATACGGATAAACTTGGTACTGCAAATGTATTTAACGGTGCCACTAGTACTTTGTGGACAAATTTTAGAGAAGCATTCCCAAATGAAATCAAAGAATTATATCAAGAATTAAGAAGCAGTGGAAAATTATCTTATGATAAAATTATAGAATATTTTGTGATACGTCAGAGCGACAAATGGTGTATTAGCATTTATAATGAAGATAGCGATTACAAGTATATTTCAATGTTGCGTTCTGATAATGACGCAACAAATCTATATCAAATACGTGGTACTGGTGAAGAACACTTAAAATATTTCGTTAAGAATCGTTTAATGTATTGTGATAGCAAATGGTATGGCGCAGATTATGCGGATGATTATATGAGTTTACGTATTTACACTCCATCTGGAGATCTAGCTGTACCTGCAAATGCAAATATTACAGTTACTCCGTTCTCTGATATTTATGCAGGTGTAATGTATCGTGCGAATGGTATTTTGAGACAACAAAGGGCTAAGGCAAATACTCCAATCACATTTATTGCGCCGAGCGAAACATTTAATGATACTGAAACAGCCGTATACGGCGCATCAGAAATGTCATCTATTGGTGATTTGTCTCCGCTTTATTGTGGCACAGTAAATGTAAGTAAAGCAAGTAAGCTTACTGAATTAATTATTGGTTCTGGGGTTTCCGGATATTCAAATCCAAACCTAAGAGAGCTTGCAGTTGGTTCGAATAAATTATTGAAGAAAATAGATATTAGAAATTGCCCGAATTATACATCGTCATTGCAAATATCTAACTGTCCAAATATTCAGGAAATATATGCAACTGGTTCTGGAATTACTGGATTAGAATTGCCAGAATCTGGATATTTAAAAAAGGTACATTTGCCAGGCACTTTAACAAACTTGACAATTACAAATCAGCAATATATCCAAGAATTTACTCTAGAAGGCTACGACAATTTAACAACTCTTCGTATTGAAGATGCTGTTAATATTCCAGTTGAAGATATTATGCTACATGCGCCAAATCTGAATCGTATTCGTTTACTTGATGTTTCATGGGAGGCAGAGTCGGAAGCTGCATTAAAACAGACTATTGAAAAATTCAAATCATGTCTTGGTCTTGACGCATCTGGAAATAACACAGATAAAGCGGTAGTTACTGGACGTGTAAAGATTTCGTCTGTTAGCGATAAGCTTTACAATGATATCTATGAAAACTTCCCAGATCTTATTGTAGACGACAACTCAGGCACTCCATACATCATTAACTTCCTAGACCGCAACGGTAACTCGCTCTATGTAACCCGTGTGGCCGAAGGTGCGAATGCAGTAGACCCAATTGCGGCAGGATTAATTGAGCGTCCATCAGATATTGTTACAGATGAATATACTTATGAGTTTGTTGGATGGTCAACGCTTCCACAGAATGTGCATCAGCATTACAAGATTACTCCTATATATAAAATTAAATATACAATTAATTATTACAACGGAGATAATCTTGTATATCAATATGGTGCATATCAAGGCGATTCAGTTATCGACCCTGTCTCAACTGGTAAAATTGAAACGCCAACTAAAACAGGAACTTCTGATATAACGTATAAATTCTCAAAATGGGATAACCTTCCTATAAATGTGCAATCATCAGTAAATATCTATGCACAGTATGATACATATTGGGCAGTAAGATTCTGGAATGACAATGCGTTATACCTAACTGAATGGATTATTGATGGTGGAACAGTAGTGGATCCTAAACAATATTTTGAAGATTATACCGACCCAATTCGTGAAAGTACAGCTCAATATGACTATCATTTTTCTAGTTGGGGTGGTGACTTTACAACGCCAATCACTGCGGTTCGTGAATTCCATGCAGAGTATACTAGTACTATTCGTAGATATAATGTTTATTTCTATAATGGAAATGAATTAATTTATACAGTAGAAAATGTTCAATATGGAAGTAGTACATCTTATTCTGGGGCAACTCCAGTTAAAACAGGCGTAAGTAATCCAGAAGATTATGTGTTTAAGGGTTGGATTCCAGCTCCTGAAAATATAACTGGGGAAACTGAATGTTATGCTTTCTTCAAGTATACTGGTTATTTGTTCGGAAAACTGGGCGACAGTAGCCAATACGGTACGGTTGATAACCCCAATTGGGATAAAATCAATGCATATTGGACAAATATTGGCAATGATGTTAGCGCCTTAAGTAATGGTACATTGGCTACAGATGATTTTAATGCAAAATATCAAATTGGTGGCCGTATGATTATTCCAATTGAACTATCAGACGGTACGTCTACTGTTGCGGATGTTGAAATAATTGCGCATAATCATGATAATTTGGCAGATAATTCCGGGAAAGCAACTTTGACATTCTTCTGTAAGGATTTGCCACAAATTTTACAGCGTATGAATGTGTCTACTGGATCTGTTAGCGGATATAAGGATAGCTCAATGCGTGAATTTGCGAACGGAGAGCTACTTGATGCGATGCCGAATGAGTTAAAATCTATAATAAAACCAGTACTAAAAATATCAGATGATGGTTCTCAAAATAAAAAGCTAATAACTACAACAGATTCGTGTTGGCTGGCGTCTTATGATGAAGTTGGTTTTATTAATGGCAGTTCTAACCTATCGGGCCAGGGAGAATTATACTCTGATGTTTTCTCAGACGATAAAGATAGTCGAGAAAAATATATAGTTGATAATACTGATACCGGTGGATGGTGGCTACGATCTTCAGTTTATTTTACAAATTCAAATAGTACAATGTTCTGGAGAGTTCAGAAAACAGGTGCAGCATATACTGAAATCCAAACTAACCAATTTTATGTTGCGTTTGGTTTTTGTATATAATATAGGTTCACCTATATAGGAATAAAAGGATATTTTATATATAAGGGGGTGAGCTTATGAAAGGAATGGACGCGTTTTTAACTCTATTTGGGGACATTACTGTATCAAAAATTGTTGTGTTTATAGCCGCTATTATTTTTTTGTTCTCTATATATAAAGAAGTTAAAAAGTATATAGATACAAAAATAAAAGAACAACAACAAAAAACAAAACAGGAAGAAGAATATAAAAAGAAGATCAATGATGCGTGGAACGAAACTCAAAAATACCCAATGTATCGTGCACAGAGTATACAAATACAAAGTGATTTGGAAACAAAGATAAGTGGTGTGAGAGATGAAGAGTCCAATATAATGAAGGAAATTAAAAAAATATCTGATCGTATTGCAAAAATGGAAGAAGGTGCACGAGAACGTGAGAAGAATAGGCTTAGAGATTTGTTGATAAAGTATTATAAACATTACACAAGTCTTGAAGCAAATCCAAGTCAGTCATGGACAGATATGGAAAAAATGTCGTATGACGCATTACTTAAAGATTATGAGGAACTTGGCGGAAATGATTATATTCATTTAACGGTAGATCCTGCAATGAAGGAATTAAATGTTATTTATACGACTACCTTATTAGGTAATGTAAATTGATACTCGACCGACAATGAACATTAATGGAGGTTGATTGATATGCTAAATGGAGAATTTAACCCAACATGGTCAACGGATAATATCTGGAGAGAGGAAGACATGGAGCGGTGTTTGTCTAATGATCTTAATACTATCGAAGCAAATATCGCTAATTTACAGACAGGAAAAGCTGATATAGCACATACACATACAGAGTATGCTGCTGCATCAGAAGTTACAGCACTACAAACTTTGGTTGGCGATACTAGCGTGGCGTCTCAAATTTCATTGTCCGTGGCCACTAAAGCAGATATAAATCATACACATTCCGGTTATGCTTCCTTAGAGCATACTCATAATTATAACGATTTAAATGATAAACCGATCATTCCAACATCATTACCAGCCAATGGAGGAAACTCCGACACTGTTGATGGCAAACATGCGAATGAATTTGCGTCAGCTACAGATGTTACTGCGCTACAAGATCTTGTTGGGGACACTAGTGTATCCGCGCAAATTGCGACACAAATTAGTAGCAAAGCGGACGTATCGCACACTCATGATGATAGGTATTATACTGAATCAGAAGTAGATAATAAACTTAGTGAGAAAGTGGATGCTGTAGCTGGTAAGGGTTTATCTACAGAAGATTTTACAACGGCAGAAAAAACTAAATTGGCTAATCTTTCTGAGGATGGGAATGATATTATTGTAGATTCTGCTTTGAGTTTTACTTCTACAAATCCTGTCCAGAACAAAGTAATTAATATTGCCTTATTGGGGAAAGCTGCTGCAATTCATACGCATAGCGTAGCCACAACAACTATTGCGGGATTTATGTCTGAAGCAGATAAGGTTAAATTAAATGGGATTGATACTGGCGCAAATAACTATACTCTGCCAACTGCTACGTCATCTATTCTTGGTGGTATTAAAATTGGCGGCAACATTACCAATTCTTCAGGAACTATTAGTTTGACTAAAAGCAATGTTACATCTGCTTTAGGGTATACACCACTTGATAGTGCGTCCATTTTATCTGTTGCATGTGGCGGTACGGGCAGTAATAAACTTAATTAATCTGTTGCAGTTGCGCATGTTAATGCTACTTCTGATTCTGCAACTACATGTACTTATTATATATATTTAAAGATGTGTTTTTTGAGATCTTATATTGTCTTGAGTAATGATATGGCTGCTGGAAATATTCTTGAAGTTTTAAATATAGCAAATGCATATAGACCATCTTCAATTACTGCGTTATCTGCATTTTCTACAAGTGCAATGATTTCTGCATATGTTAGAAGGAATATGACAGATAATACAGCACCAGCGTTCGTAAGGATTCGTAGTGACAAAGCATTATCTGCTGGAACTGCTATATATATTTCTGGTTGGTTTACGTCTCCATATGTTTAATTTAATAATATTAAATATAAAGAGCAATAATGTTGTTTTTAAATAAAACAGAGTGATTTATTCAAATTAATAATACAAAGGGCAAGCCTGAAATGATGGCTTGTCCTTTTCTCTACAATTTGAAAATGAAAATTTGAAGGAGAAATGAAAAATGGCAGAAAAAGAAATTAAGTCTCGTGTTATTCTTAAACACGATACAGAGGCACATTGGCAATTAGCCACAAACTTTACACCAAAACAGGGTGAAATTATTATTTATGATATTGATAGTAATCATATTTATGAACGATTTAAAATTGGAGACGGTATAACCAAGGTAAATAATTTACCATTTGCTGATGCAAATAAAGTAGATAAAATTTCTGGGAAGGGTCTTTCAACAAATGACTACACTACTGCAGAAAAAAATAAATTAGCTAGTATTGCAGAAGGGGCAAATAAAACAATCGTTGATTCTGAGCTATCTTCTACAAGTACGGATCCGGTTCAAAATAAGGTTGTAAATGCTGCAATTAATGATTTGAATACTTTGGTCGGTGACACCGCTGTTGCTACACAAATTTCAAATGCTGTAGCGAGTAAAGCAGATGTATCTCATACACACGACGACAGATATTACACTGAAAGTGAAATCGACACAAAACTAAGTGGCAAATCTGACACTTCACACACTCACAGTACCTATGTCAATCAGAACGCTTTTTCAAATATTAAAGTTGGTAATACCACTGTAGCTGCCGACACAACTACCGATACTGTAACTTTGGTTGCGGGGAATAATATAACTATTACACCAGATGCAACAAATGATAAGATTACAATTGCAGCAACAGATACAGTGTACACCCATCCCTCTTCTGGAGTAACTGCTGGCACATATAAGAGTGTAACTGTAAATGCACAGGGTCATGTAACCGGGGGCTCAAATCCTACTACTTTAAGCGGTTACGGTATTACAGATGCGGCGACTAAAAGTGCTCTTACTGCTGTTTCTGATCTTGTAGGTGATACTGCTGTTAGTGCGCAGATTAGTGATTATGCCGCTCCAAAGTCGCATACGCATAACTACGCAGGAAGTTCTTCCGCAGGTGGAGCGGCAAAGGTATCTGAATCCGATATTGGTATTACAACCGCAGGCACTGGTTCTGCATATACTGCAACCGTACCTGGTATTACAGCGCTCGCTTCAGGTGTAAGCTTTATAATGGTGCCTCATGTGGTGAGTTCTTCTACTACTCCAACTCTAAATGTTAATAGCCTCGGTGCTAAGAACATTAAACGCAGATTAAGTTCTATTTCGACTAGTGTACAATCTGGTTATTCTAATACATGGCTTGCTAAAGGAATTCCATTTAGAGTTACATATGATGGCACACAGTGGATTGTTGAGGGGCTAACTAAACCTGCGACGGCTGATTTGTATGGAACACTTAGTGTAGAAAAAGGTGGTACGGGAGCAACTTCAGCCTCAGATGCTCGCATTAATCTCGGCATTACTCCAGCTAATATCGGCGCGGCGGCAAGTTCTCACACGCATAGCTATTTGCCGTTAAGTGGTGGGACAGTTACGGGTGCACTAACTGTAAATAAAGAATTATATAGCAATGCTGCAATCATTTCTAAAATGAACAGTAGCCCACAACTTATACTTCAAAACGCAAATGGGGCGCAATTAGGCTCTATTTATTCTGGGACATCAGATGGAAGTTATAGTGATGTACTAATTTCCGTAAATAGCAGTAGCTCTGACGTAGTTTATTTTGGTTTTGCTAAAAACGGGCAATTTACAGCCCCGAATAACATCTACAGTAAAGGCACTCTCGTATCCCAAACAAACTCCTATCCCGGCCTAACAATTCAAAATGCTTCTGGTGCGAATTTGGCTATGTTGTATTCCAATGGAACGAATGGAGAATACTCAAATACAGTCTTGAGGGTTTATTCTTCAGCAAGTGAGTACTCTAGTTTTAGTTTCGGGAAAGACGGTGTTTTTGCTGCTCCTGTAGGCGTAGAATCTACGAGAATATATGCCAAAACAAACAATTATCCTCAAATGGGACTTTATAACGGAGACGGGAACCCTCTTTCTCTTTGGTTTGTAAATACTACTTCTGGAGGATATGGCGATGCTAGGCTACGTGTTAATTCTTCTGCGTCGGCCTATCAAGAATTTGTATTTAATAATAATGGCACTTTCACCGCAAAAGAGTTACAAGTAACTGACGGACTTGCTTATTTAATAAATTACAACTCTAACACAGGTGTCCTTGGCCTTGGGAATATAAACTATGGAGATTTTACGGAAATTTCTTGCGAGGATGATGGAAGTCTTTATGTTAATAATCTGCTTCGCGCAACTATGCTACGAGTTGATGGGGCAAACAATTGGCCTTCTTTGTATTTCAAATGTAAAAGTAAAACTAATTCGGGAGTCTTGCTTCAAGCATCCTCTAACCATGGCTTTGGTATTTACTGTTATGGATCAGATTTGGATAGCGCTTCAACTCGTTATTATGAAGGTTATACGTTCCCTGCTCCAGCAACTGGTCTAACCGCAAACAAACGCTATACAGTCTATAGTGAAAAAAATATAATTTATTCTTCTTCTCAACCTACTGGTGTTAAAGGCGCAATTTGGCTCAAGCCAGTCTAAAGGAGGGATGAATAATGGCAACTTTTTCAGGCGCAGCGGCATCCACTTCAACGCTTGCTTATGCGCAAAGAAATTCAACCTCTTGGCACACAGGGACCTCTAATGGCGCAATGCAGGGATTATATACGACTGGTTCAGCGTCTTTAGATGTTTCTCGTGTTGGTATTATGGTATTCTCTGGTTTGGGAGACACTGTAAAAGGAAAAACAATCCAATCTATTGGTATTGCTTTCAAATGCGCGGCATCCGGGTATGACAATAATAGCAAAGTAATGGGATTATATAAAGCAAGATGGCAATATATAAATACCGGAGTTTCCGGAGCACAACAGATTGGAGACGCGCTTGGTAGCTTAACAGGCCACTTTTATAATGATACGATTGGTTTTGACTTAAATTCTTCTCAAAACACGGCTCTTTTCAATAATATGAAGGCTTATTTTTCCGCAGGAAATTCTGCCCTCGTTTGTTATAGCGGAGAAAGCGAAAAGGGCGGTTCAAATAACTATTCTTATAACTATATGAGAATCACCCGTGCAGAAATTTATGTAACATACCTTGACGGTGGAATTGTTAAGTACTATACTGGCTCTACTTGGCAAGACTGTACTCCATACTATTACGATGGAAGTTCTTGGAAACAATGTACTCCTTACTATTATGACGGTTCGGCTTGGAAGCAAGTATAATTGAATTTAGTAAAATTAATAAAAATATGATTTACAGAGAGCGGTCTATAAGATTGCTCTCTTTTTGTTTAAAAAGGAGTGAAAATATATGGCGAATAAAATGCATATTGGACAGTTTGTTGCAGAACTTGAAGCTGCATTAAATAGAAAAGATGGTTATATTATGGGTTCGAAAGGGCAAGATCCAAAAAAATGGTCTAAAGATTCATGGTGGTTCACACAGTACTCTGGTAGGCAGAAGAGGAAGGCATTGTATTGGCGTGAACATGCAAAATTTGTCTGGGATTGCAATGGTATGGCAGAAGGTATTTATGAAAAGTGGTCTGGTGTAAATATTAACACTAAGGCTAGATATAATTATGCTCAGTGGTGTGATCCTAAGGGTACTGGTATGATTCCAGCTTCTATGAGAGTTCCAGGTGCGGCAATATTTTGGGGAGATCGTGCTTCTAGTATTCATCATGTAGCGTACCTTGACAAACCAGTTGATGCAAATAATCCGTCTGGAGATTGGTACATAATTGAGGCTAGGGGGGTTATGTATGGAGTTGTGAGAACGAAATTGTATTCTAGAAAACCAAATTTTTGGGGATTGATGACGAAGTATTTTGATTATGGAAACACATCCTATACACCAGTTCCAGCACCAACTCCAACTGTATATAAACTCGGCGACCGCCTACTCAAGAAAGGATCAAAAGGAGACGATGTAAAAGAACTTCAGGCAAGTCTTATTAAGCTGGGTTATTCGTGCGGCAAATACGGCGCGGACGGCGATTTTGGGTCTGATACTAAGACTGCGGTAAAAGCTTTTCAGAAGGATCATAATCTTGAAGTTGATGGCGATTATGGTTCAAAATCTCATGCCGCTATGGTGGCTGCGCTGAAGAAACTTTCTGATACGACTGAGCCATCAGTTAATATAGTTACTATTACAGGTGGGTCTGTAAATATTCGCAAAGGACCAGGTACATCTTACGGCATTTTTAAGGTTGCTCATAAGGGTGACAAATTTGAATGTATTGGGGAAAAGTCTAACGGTTGGTTCCCGATCAAGATTAATGGTGGAAATTACTGGGTTTCAGCAAAGTATGCTGAATAATTACATGGAGCAGTTTTAAAATTAAATTAATATTTTATAGGGCTCTGTGTCTAAGGATGCAGGGTCCTATTTTTTTATGGAGTGATGTATATGAAAGTTTTATCGCTAGACCAAAGCACTCGTGTCAGTGGATGGAGTTTGTTCCAAGACGGTAAATATGTGTGTTCTGGAATTATAGATATGAATAAAAGCAAGTTGGAAACAGACAAGCGCTCTTTTGAAATGGCTAAAGAGATTTGGAAAGTTATAAAGAAATACAGTCCAGAAGAACTAGTTATTGAAAATGTTCAGCAACAATCAAATCCAAGCACTATGATTATTTTAGCAAGGCTTGCTGGAATGATCATTGGTTATGCAGAAGCTCATAATGTACAAGTGCATATTTTGTTGCCTAGCCAATGGCGCAAAATCCTTGGATATTCTCAAGGGGCGAAAGTAAAACGCCAAGAGCTGAAGCAACAAAGCATTAATCATGTGAAAGAAATGTACGGACTAGAGTTATCAGAAGATGAATGTGAGGCAATATGTATCAATGAAGCTGCACATAAAATATATGATTTTGAAGACAGTTGGGGAGAATAATATTTTTAATTAAAAAGGAGAAATGAATTATGAAGATTAACGAATTTGTTGAAAAGGTAAATAATCAAAATTTTGATATTATGAACGAACTGCAGGTAAAGAAGTACCTACCTATTGCAGAAAAGCAACTTATCGCCAAGGGAATTATTTATGAATGCACCGAAAGAGTTGGCGGTGCAATTAAGTTAAATTCTGTGCAGCAATATTTATCGTATGTCAAATATATGATACTGCGTCATACGAATTTGGAATATACACAGGATGATTACGACACTCTATGTTCCGCTGGTTTGTTGGATACTATTATGGGTTGTTTTGGAGAAGATGCCAATGAATGTTCTAGAATCCTAAATCTTATGATTGATGATTACATGCAAGAATCAACAATAGAATTCGCAGTGACAAAATTTTTTGATAATGTAAATAATATTGTAGTTGATTTTGCAAATAAGTTAGACAAGCAAATTGAAAATATGGATTTGTCATCCGTAATACCGAAAGATATGGATGCTGATAAGTTGGCTAATTTCTTAAATACATACATTAAGTAGGAGTGATTTTAATGGGAGGTCTATTTACAGACTTAGAGCGCAAAATTATTATGACGAGCAAAGAAGTCTGCCGTAATGCGCTAATTGCTTCTGCGGCGGAAATTAAAATTGATATAGATACTAATATCTGCTACAGGGTTTCTAACGCATATTACGAGGAATATACCCCCAGTAGATATCATAGAATGAAGAGTTTATATGAGGCATGGAAAATTAGATCATTTTTGTCTGATGATAGAATTAGATTTAATTTAAATCTTGACTCCGACAGATTGCCACAGCACAAAAGTAGGTCAAAATTTCATCAATCTGGCTCAGAATGGATTAGTAGATATAGCAGTGATTTTAATGAAGATAGTGATGATAATGGTATGCCAGAAAATAGTTGGATATTAACAAATTTTTTCGAAGGTATACATCCAAGATATACATTTAAAGACGGGTTAATAATGGATGAAAGCTATGAAGGTACTGGTGTGCTTCGGAATATGTCTAAATATATAAAAGAATACAAAGCAAGTGGCAAAATGCAAAAAATTTTAATTAAACATTTGAAAAATCAATGTAAGAAAATATAATTGGTGGTGAAGTTGTTATGAGTAATCAAAGTTATGATTTTGATTTAAGCGTTGGCATTAAAGAGGTGCTTGATCCAAATTATGCTGCAAAAGTTGAAAGTCAAGTTGAAGAGCATAAGCGGCGAATGGAAGAACCTATTGAAATTAAAATGGAATTAGATATTGGTGATGCAAAAAAGCAAATCAAAGATCTTCAAAAAGAAATGACTGTTGCCGCCAATAATATTAAAAAGATTCAAAATAAAAAGAAAAGACTTGGCAAATCAGATTATACTGATGCTGCTAGATATTACAGTATTCTAGATGACAATCAAAGAAAAATAGATCAAATTATTAGTCAATTAAAAAGCCAAGGCGTTGCAGTTAGAGCTACAACACAGGAATATAAGAAGTTACAGAGCGTTTTAGAAGAAATTGGATATGTAGAAAAGAAGAAAAAAACCTCTAACCCTCGTAAAAAAGCAACTTCTGAGGTAAAGCAACAAACTGAAGCTGAACGGGAACATGTAGCTGCAGTTGAGGCTGCTGCCGAAGAGACAAAGCAAATTGAAAAAGCTACAAAAAAGGCAACTGCAGAAATCGAAAGGCAAACGGACGCTAGAGAAAAGCAGATTCGTACTATTGAGCAAGTTACTTCAGAACTTGAAGAGGAAAGAAAAAAGCTAAAAGAAATTGAAGACCAACAGGAAAAGAATGACGCGGATCGTAAAAAGTTTGAGAGAAAGCGCCAAAATTATGGTGGCGAGGTACTAGGAACCAGTAAAGCCGTTTATGATATTGATAAAATTAATTTAGCCGAGCATGCTTTGAAAAACTTCAATACTCAGCTTGAAAAGCGAAATCAATTTATAGAAAGATATGGCGAGCTAGTTAAGATAATTAGCCAAAGTTTTGTTGGGCAATATGGAGTGGATAATGGTCTAGCTAGAAATATCGATGAGTTTATTGAAGGCAATTCACAAATGAAGCAACTACAGAGTCTTGCGACCAATGGAATTAAAGGATTCCCGACTAAAGATATTAATGAATTGTTTTCTGGTGTCACTCGCAGTTTAAAATCAAGTTTGCAGGCAACACGTGATTTAATGACGTCTGGGGATGTTGTTGGCGTTGATGTTATTAAAAAGCTCGACGAAGAAGAAATAAGATTGGGCCAAGACCAACAGAGATTGTATGATGCGCGGGAAGCGCAGCTAACTAAAATTAATGAGCTTCAACGTGAAGAATTGGATTTAATCGCCAAGAAGGGCAGAGAAGAAGCGAAAGCTGCGGAGCAGAGCCAAGTCGCGAGAATAAAAAGTAAACAGTTAAAGCTTGATAAAGTAAAATCCGATAGTGGTGACGTTATTCCGCAAACATATACTGCAGTTAATGGTAAATATACAATCGAAAAAGGAACTGATGGTTGGAACGTTTACAAAACTGTAGAAGGATATAATGAGCTTATTGCAACTTATGAAACACTTAGAAAGTTAAGAGCGGACCCAAGTTTAATCGCAGAGTCTGATGCGCTTAGGGCTAATACGGAAGAGGTTGAAAAGAACACAGAGGCAAAAAAGAAAGCGTCAAAAATTGCAGTTCGTGAATTCTCTAGCTTGGCAGAATATGATGCAATGCAAGAGAAATACCAGGCAAATAACGGTGGTAGTATAGAATATCTAAAAGAGACAGTAGATATTATACGTAATGCTTCTAGATTTGGTACTCAGTTTCAAACAGATCTTACAACCTCATGCAAAAAAGCAAAAACTGCTGTTGAAAGATTGTTTTCAGCTTTTGATCCAGATAAATACCCAGCACTATCTGGATGGAAAGAAAGCATACTAGAGTCTATTGGCAATGGATATTTTTCAGATAGAGAAATGTATAATGGTATGTTTACCGGTGGATACAGTTGGGGCGTTGAAGCACTAGGCGAGGATCGTTTTTACGTCTATTTAAATCTTCTTGATGTTGCAAAAGACAAGGAAGAAGATTACTCTGCATATTTAACACAAGAGTATAAAAAAAGAGATGATGCGATACAAAAGGAATCTGAACTTATTGATGAGCTTCACCAAAGGTACAAAGAATTATCTGAATTACGCAGTAGTAAACCAAGCTATGACGAACTTAGTGATTCGGAATCATATAGAAGAATCATAGGATATTATGAAAAAGAAAGAATTTTATTGCAAGATATTTTACGTTTGGGGCAAGAAGTTTCAAAAATACCGGCGCAATATAGAAGTAAAACGCCATCTGTAGCAATAAATGAATATTATCGAACAGAAAAAGTAACAAACGGAAGCTTAGATGATAACGAGCATCATATTGCGTATTTTAACAAGCTATTAGAAGAAGCCCAATTAGATAAAAGAATTACTCCAGGCGTTCAAATCACAATGTTCGAGGGTATGTCTGATCCGATTGATAAAGCTGTAGATTCCGTAGAAGAACTTAAAGACGTAATGCAGGATGTCATAAAAATTCCTGGTCAAATTAGTTTTGATGATTTGATTAAGTCTGCAAAAACCGCAGGTGATCTTATTGCGTCACACCCTGTTATAGAGCCAAACGCAACGAGAGATGCAATTGAAGAAAATATAGGAAAACGACCCGTTGAAGTACCTATTAAACCCGTATCTCAACCAATTGTGCTTCCAGGCCTAACTACCGCAGAACATAATGCAGCATTTGGCAATGGCGCAGTTGATGAGCTCTTAAAGAGCTATAATGTTAGTGTAGATGCAGCTAATATAATTGCAGATAAGTTTAAACAAGTTGCGCAATTATATAAGGCTATGGTGTACGATGTGGACAACAATGGTGGTAGAAATGTTGAACAGATCAATACTCAATTTAATGACTATATTCAAGACATTGTAGGAAGCATAATAAAAGTTGGATCAACTGTACAAAGCACTGATACTTCATTAGAAAAATTTATGTCTTTTATGAAAGGCAGTAAGATAAGGTATGATGACACAGACAGAGCTGAATTTGGTGATAATTGGAAATTTACCAGGCAACGCTTCGGGAAATTTTTAACAAAATCTCCTTCTGCTATGACGGCAGATAGTGTTTATATGGAATTGCTTGGTCAGTTCCCTGACCTATTTAGTAAAGATGTTATAAATCCATCAGATCAGCTTAAACATATATTAGAAATGCTTGGTCGCGCCATTGATGCTAAGAAAAATGGATTTAATATTTTGCAGCCATTAGCTGATACAGATAGGGAACGTATTGAGGATGACGTATATCGTATTACATCAAACATGTATGATCAAATGGTGTCTAAATCTAATGAGGTTTTAGAAGCAGAGGTGCAAACTACTAATGCGGTTGAACATACAAATGAGTCAAGGAGAGAAGGTTTACGATTAACTGAACAAATGGTTAATGGTATTACAGAAGAGTCTGGAGAGGATGTTGTAGAACCAATCGTAGACTCTATGAGAGAAATAAATAACATAATAGAGTTAATCAGTTCTGCGGCAGGTAAAGATGCCGCAACGAAGTTTTTGGAAGGCATGACTGACCAGTCTCAATTTAAAGATCGACTGTCAGATTATTTTAATACAATTCTTGGCGATAATAGTGCTTGGAGATTAAAAAAAGGTAAAGGTTCAATAGTCACGCAAGATGACATTGCTATGGTCCATTTATTCAATGAGAGTACTCAAGATACACTAGATATTGTTCTTCAATTGCAAGATGGCATGTTAAAATTGGCGAAAGGGCCAAAATTTGGATTGACAAATACAGAGCCTTTTGATCTTGAGTCTGCTAAGAAGTTTGCTGAAATACAGGTTAGAGATTTAAAAGCAAATCTTGGTGGTCGCGCATATGATGGTATGAATGTACTTGAGGCATCTTTGGGTAATATCGCAGATCCAAAGAGCTTGGAAGAATTTAATAACCAATTAAAAATTGCTAAAGAAGAAGTTAAGGCTTTAAAGAAAGAATATGCTTCTGGGTCTGGTTCATTAAATGACTTTAGCAGGGCAGGAACGGTTATGCGTAATTCTACGGAAGAAATTGCTAAACTGCAAGACCAATTAAAATTACTTGGCGAAGTTGATGGTGTAGATAGGGCAACTGAAGCATTGGGTAGAATGGAAGCGGCAGCTAGATCTTTTAATGAAGCGCAAGATGAAACCGGTCAAAAAACTGCATATCAGCAATATAATGAGGCGGCTGCGGATTATAACGCCAGTTACGAACGTGCAAAAAAATCAAAGCAGGTAGTTAGTGCTGAAGCAAAAGTAGAGGCAGAGCAAGCGAAGCAAGACAATCAAAAGATAGAACAGTATTATAAGAATATTGTTAATATAGTTTCTAAAATAAATGATCTTGATTCGAAAATTAATAGCTTTAAATTAAAAGACGGTGGAAGTGGAATATATTCTCGTATCATAGGATCTCTGGAAATGGACAAGGGAGAGTTTGTTGCTAAACTTAATCAAATTAGCAATGATGTTAATACTGAATTTGAGAATATGTTTGTATTAACAGGAGATGTAAAGTTACCCATTGGTACATTCCTAGATGATCTAAGTAATACTAACATTCCTGATACACTATCTGGCTTCTTTAATGACACTCGTGTTCAGGCTGCATTAACAACTGAGCAGATTGATAAATTTATACAAACTTTACAGAATTCACGAAATATTAAACTTGATTTTTCAACAAAGATTGTAGAGCAACTTAATGCTGTAAACCAAGCAATGAAGAAGCTTACTGAGATTAGTAATCCGAATAATGAAAATATGGCTATTAGTAGAGATAGTGGCGCATATGAAAAAGCAAGACAATTATACGAAGATTTAACGAAGATGCAACATGGATTTGGAGACAACATTAGTAAGTGGTCTACAGAACAAGTTGCTGCGTTCATTCAAGCGTCTAATGCAGTTGCGGATTATGCTAATAATATAATTAAAGCTGCTGAAAAAGAGAAGCAATATTTTGATAGTAAAAGGCAATATGAATATAATAATGAGTCTGGCATTGTTCCGTATAGTGGTGTAGATACTGCACGACAGAAGCTTGAAGACTATGTGAATACGTTTAAAGATGGACAGGCTATTATTACTGGGTTCAAAACTAGTGCCGATGGCATTAGCAAAATTGATTTTTCATGGATTGACGAAGAAACAGGGCAGCTTCGAACTTTTTCAGCAGAGCTTGGACGTTTTACAGATGAAATACATAATTATGAGACCACTGCTAAAAATTTAACTTTTGGGACAGATGCTGCAAATAAATCATTTAAGACGATTTCGGATACTATAGAGAGTTTAAAGGGAGTCGAAGGCACGGAAAACGAGATCCAGAAATTAACCCAAATGCGGTCTGAACTACAACAAAGTATCAAAGATTTCAGAGGCTCAACAGATGTTGGTTCACAAAACACTCTTAAAAATATCGCTGTAGAATGTGATAACGCTGTAAAGTCTGCGAATAGGCTTGCAGAAGCATTAAAAAAAGCTAATGCAGCTATAGAGGGTGAAGGGCTAAAAGATTTTGGAACAAATTCTGCAATTAAAACTGTTGATATTCTTACTCAGACAATAACTAAACTGAGCGGTGTAGCGGGGGCCGATGGTTTTGTTGGTGATTTAAAACAGGTATTGTCACAATTAAGAGACGCAATGACTGCTGACGATATTAACACAGATGATGGGCAAGCAAAACTTAAAAAGTTGGCTACAGAAGCCGAGAAAACGGCAAGAGCGTATGATAAACTTATTGGGTCTGGTAAGGAGTTTAGTAGGCTTGGCAACATAGATATCTCAGGTGGCAGCATTCGAAACAATATGTGGTCTTTAATTCAGGATAGCGCGAATGGTGCGAAAGCGTCTTTTGTTGATTTTAATGATAAGACGAATACATTAAAATATACATTAACTGAAACTGATGGCACAGTTAGCCATATGAGTGCGAGTATGGATGGGCTGACTGGTGCGGTTATAACCAGTAAAGATGAAACTGAAAAATTAAAAACTGGATGGCAAGAATTTACTGGAGCACTTAGCGGTGTTGGTAAGTCGATAATGCAATATATTGGCAGATCGTTTACTGTTTGGGGTATTGTTAGTCAATTAAAGAAAGGTTTTAATGAAGTTAAAGAAATCGACAGTGCATTAACTGAGCTTAGAAAAGTTACTGATGAAACAGAAGCAACATATAAGAATTTCCTGCAAACTATGTCTAAGTCTGGTGAAGCCATTGGATCTACGGTTAAAGATTTGACGAGCTCTGCTGCGGACTGGGCACGTTTGGGGTATTCTATTGAAGAAGCAGGAAAACTCGCAGAAAATACAATGGTTCTTATGAACGTTTCTGAATTTAGTAGCGTTTCAGATGCAACAGATTCTATGATTTCTGCGCTTCAGGCATTTAAAGATGAAGATTCTGACATCGATACTTTAAGTAAAAAAATTATTGATGTGTATAACCAGATTGGTAATAACTACGCAATTAGTACAAGCGACTTAGCAGATAGTTTAACACGTTCATCTGCGTCATTGGTAGCAGCTAATAATACTCTTGAACAATCAGTGGCATTAACAACGGCTGCAAATACTATTACTCAGAACCCCGAAACTGTAGGTACAACTTTAAAAACACTTGCGATGCGCATAAGGGGAGTAAAATCAGAATTAGAAGAAGCTGGTGAAGATACCGAAGGTATGATCACCAACACATCAAAGTTACAAGCAAAAGTGCAAGCGCTTACAAATGTTGATGGTTCTGGTGGCGTAAATATACTTACTAATAGCAAAGAATTTAAATCAACATATGATATATTATTAGAAATCTCTAAAGTGTGGGATAAAATGAGTGACGTAGGCCAGGCTGCATTACTAGAGATTATTGCTGGCAAGCGAGCTGGCTCAACGGTAGCTGGTATTCTACAAAATGGAGATATTCTAGAAAGTTCATATAAGGACGCACTGGATGCTAATGGTTCAGCACAAAAAGAATTGGGTATTTATATGGATTCCATACAGGGCAAACTTGAACAATTAAGTAATTCAGCCCAAACTATGTGGATGAACTTTATGAATTCTGATGTTTTAAAGTTTTTTATTGATGTTGCAAATGTAGTTGTAAAACTAACCGACAAAATTGGATTGTTAAATGTTGCATTTGCTACCTTTATGGCAAAAACTGCATTTAAAAGTGAGAGCTTTGGAGTTCTAAATTGGGTAAACAAAAAGAAACTGCAAAATGCCAGCACTCCTTCTACTGTTACCACCGATGCTGCAGCTCAAGATGCGGATACGGTAGCAACTGAGAGGAACACTGCGGCAACAAATGCAAACACCCATGCAAGTCAAATGAATGCGCAAGCATCTAACACATCTGCTGCTGCTGATAACGCAGAGGCACAGGCTTCAGCGGCGTCTGCTACGGCGGATAATACTGAAGCTGCCGCATCTAATGCGGCAGCGACTGCTGACGCTACGGAAGCGGCAAGTAGCACTGCTTCAGCTACTGCAGATAGTGCCGAAGCTGCTAGTTCTAGTGCATCTGCCACCGCAGACGTTGTTGAGGCGCAAGCTTCAACACAAGCAGCCGTTGCTGATGCAACAGAGGCTGCAAGCAGTAATGCTGCTGCTATAGCGGATACCGCAGAGGCTACCGCGTCTGGTATGGCCGCTGCTGGGAATGCGGCTGAAGGAGCTGCTGCTGGAATTACAATATTTGGACATGCTCTAAAAGCTGGTTCAGTAGCATTTAAATTATTTAATGCTGCGGCAACAATGGGGATTAGTTTGATTGCTGGGCTTGCAGTTAGTGCAATTATTAAAGGTTTTGACGAATTAGCTCATAAAGTTGAAAAAACTGCAGAGGCGGCGGAAAAGGCGCTTAGTACATACGAAGATGCACAAAAGAAATTAAATAGTCAGAAGTCATCAATTAAAGAATTAGCGTCGTCTTACGAAGAATTATCCAAGGGCGTTGACTTTGGTACAAACAAAAATATAAAATTATCCACCAGTTCTTATCAAAAATATCTTGATGTATGTAACGACATTGCAGACATGTATCCACATCTTGTAACAGGATTTGATGCACAGGGCAACGCAATTCTTTCATTGAAAGGAAACGTTGATGAGCTAACCCAATCTTACAAGGAAGCGGCGCAGGCAAGCAGACAAGAAATAATTGCTGGCGGCGATGATATATTTGACACATTTAAAACAGGATATAGTTATTTACCGAGTGATTGGAAGCCCTGGGACAATTCCATAGGATTAAAAGAGCAACTTGAGTTGGCGCAAGAATTCCAAGACTTAATTAGTTCTGGAGCAGACCAAAGCAAAATAAACCAATTTTTATATGGATCAGAAACAGTTGGAATGAACACTAACTATGAAAAAGATGTATACGCTATGTTGGAAGCAGCGGGAATTGATGTAGGCCAAATGAGTCTTGATATGGGTACAGATGGGTTGGAGGGTCTAAATAAATATTCCGATAAACTCGTTGCACTTATAAAAACTACTACTGCACAAATTAATAAATCAAGTAATGATGTTAAAACATTAATTGGAGCATATTTGGGCGAAGACTTAACATATATGACATTAGGTCAAGATGAGCAGACAATGATTAACAATGTTATATCCGGTTTAAGTGCAGATTTTATAAAAGGATTTGAAAATGCAGATGACCTATGGGCATATATTAAAACATATATTGTTGATGTATTTGCAGACCCGGAAATTGGTCAAGGTATTTCTGATAATATATCAGAGGCTTTCAATTTGCAATCTGCTTTTAAAAATGGAGATATTGATGTAGGTATATATAAAGAAAATATATTACGCATCGTTGATGATATTAAAAATTCTGGGTTAGATGGTGCGTTACAGGATCAAATTCTTCAAATGTTCGATATTGACTTGGACGCAGAAGATTCTATTGGTAAAGATATTGATCAAATGCTTAATTACGCCAACAGTATTTTCAAACCATCATTGTCAGAAGAAGATAAAAAATCTATCGAAAAAGAAATGGACGAAATTGTTGATAATGATTTTGACCAGGGTAAAGTAGATTTAAAATTAAGACCATCGGTTGATACTTCTGAACTTTCTAAGGCCGGTTGGGGTAATGTTGGAGAAGGATACGCAACAGTTTTTTCACAAACATATTCAAATGAGTCTGGAACGATGGCATTGAACTTCACGCCAATTATGGTTGATGAAGATGGCAAATATATAGGTACGCTATCCCCAGATGAGTTACAAAAATATGCAGAAGAAGTTATGAGCACAGGCGTAGATTCTAAAAAGTTACAGATTGGCAAAACATATATAGGTACGAATGCGCTTGAGCTTGCAGAAGAAGACGCACAACGTATACATGAATTGCAAGAGATGTACTATGACGAATCGCATTCTTTGGATGAATTAAGTTATTCAGATCTTCAAATTATTAACAGTGATCAATTTAAAGTCCCCGAAGGAACATTGCTAACATGGAACGAATTGCAAGCAAAAATTAAAGAAGTTAGAATTGCAATGACTCAAGATTTTACAACTTCAAATTATGCGGATTATGCGGAAAATATTAGCGCTATTTCGTCTAGTATTACTACATATCAGGAGGCGCTCGAAAAACTCGAAAGTGGAAACTTTACCATAACTGATTTTATGGAGCTTATTTCAGAGTACCCCGAACTTGCAAAAGGTGTAGACGTAGCTTCTAAAAAATTTAACGGTTTGTCTAAAAATTTACGTAAAGCAATTCGTAGCTCTCCAGATGCTTTAGTAGACGATTTGAAGGAATTGAAGGCGCAGTTGATTGAAGCAGGCAAGTCTACTGAAGATATAGATAGGTTGATAGATTCTATTGAAAATATGCCAGAAGATGCCGTTGCGAGTTTGGTCGATGAGTATATTACCCTTACTGATCAAATTGAAGATGCAACAATTGCACAAAACAAGTTAAAAGAAGCAATGAGTGAGAATCCAAATGAAGGATATGAAACTCGTGGTGATGCAATTGAGCAAATGAAAGATCTGATGGAAAAGGGGCAAATAGGTAGCGAGTCTGAACTTTGGAGTATTGCGGAAGCGTTTGGATTTACTTATGACTCTGCAAAAACGATTCAAGAAAATGCAGATGCCTTGTATGAATTTATTACCGCACGCGAGAAATGGTATGCGAAAGATGAAGATGGCGAATATACCTATGACGGCACGAAGAGTTTTGCTAGCACTGTCGGTGAAATTGTTAATAGTGATACTGAAATTGGAGAAAAGCTTCGTAATTTAGGCATGGAGTGGGATTTTGATGGCAAGCAGGTGAATTTTGATTTTGACAATGCAAATTGGAATGAGATTATTAGCTTACTAGCTCAAACCGACGAACTTGCAGGAATTACATCGGAAGAATTTTATGACTTGTTGATGCAGATGGGGCAATTCTTTAACATTCAGTGGCAAGATGCTGATGATTTAATTTGGTTTATGAATCAACTAAATACTGGCACGGAATCTGTAGCTGAAAATTTTGATTCTGTTGAAAGTTCGGTAAAGTCATTCTTAGCGTCTAATGATATATCTTTTGATTGGTTAGATGGTAGCGAACAAGATTATGGATTTGATAAACTCCCAGAAGAGGTTCAAAAAGTTCTCAAAGAATACTATAAAATAAAACAGCAATTTAAGGAAGACCCTATTGGTATTAATTTCCAATTAAATAAAGATGCAGAAGAAAATTTAAGTAATGGTCTAACAGAAGATAGTTTATCTGCGCTAAACCAGCTTGTTGGTACGCTTACGGATACAGAAACTGGTATTACATGGTTAAGCTTTGATGAATTAAAGAAAAAAGCACAAGAAGCGGGTATGGACGTAGAAAATTTAGAAGAACGTCTAAAAGAGTTGGAGACTACAGGGAAAGTTATCAATTTACAAACAACTGAGGATGATCCACTTGGTTTAGTAGATATGCAACATGATGCAGAAACGACAATTAGCTATTTGAATGCACTAGGAATTGCAATACAAGGATTAGATGGGTCGTTTACAATTAATTTACCATCATTTATAGATACGATGGTTGCTAATGGTTGGGGCAGCGAACAAATACAGGCATATATTAATACGCTTAACGGGCAAGGGTATACTTTTACATATACCATAGAAGAAAACAAGACAGCTACGTTGGATGTTAATACAGATGATGGAAAAGCAAAAGTTGACGAACTCGTTGCTTCTTCGGATGAGCTTACCGATACAGAAACTTTAACTGTAAATTTAAATGGTACTGCCGAAGGCGCTTTAAAAGCTATAGAGGGTAGGTTAAGTCGTATCACAAGTAAACGATACACCGTACACGTCAATACGACAGAAACAAAAAATGTACGGACAAATTATTCTACTACATATGGTGGTAAAAACCAATATAGCGTCCCAATAACTTCAGGTAGAGTAAATGGTACGGCACATGCATTGGGTACAGCGTATAAATCTGGTTCATGGGGGGCTTCTAAAACAGAAACGGCTTTAACAGGTGAACTTGGGCCAGAATTACGAGTTCGTGGCAATGAATGGACGTTAGTTGGTGAAAATGGTGCTGAGTTTACTGATATCCGTAAAGGAGATGTTGTGTTTAACCACAAACAAACTGAAAGTTTGTTGAAAAATGGCTATGTCACTGGTAGAGGAAAAGCATATGCGTCAGGAACTGGCTCTTATAAGAAATATACTTTCTCTGATACTAATGCCTCATCTAAATTATCCAAAGCTGCAAAGGATATTTCTACCGCATCAGACAAACTTTCGGACGATTTCAAGGAAATTTTTGACTGGATTGAAGTTCGAATAGAAGAGATTACAAATGATATTGATGTTGCTACTGCAAAATTAGATAACGCAATTGGTTCAAAAAAACAAAACGCCATTATTGACGATATGATAGGGCTTAATAAAGCTTTATATAGCAATCTTACTGCTGGAGCATCCGAGTATTATAAATATGCTAAAAAGCTGCTTGAAAAAGTTCCGGCAAAATATCGTGAAGCGGCCCAAGATGGCGCGATTGCTATTGAGTCTTTTACTGGTAAAGTTGGAGAAAGTACACTTGAAGCAATTGAAGATTATCGTGAATGGGTGCAAAAAGGTGACGATTTAACTCAACAGGCAGAAGAAACTTTAACTGAGATTTCAAGTCTTGCAAAGCAGGCTGTTGATAATATTGCAAGTGATTATGACAATAAAAAATCTATTAGAGATAGTAAAATAGATCAATATGACGCGTACAACTCTTTACTTGAAACTGATGTTGGATTTGAATCAGAAAAGATTTATCAGGCTATGATGTCTGAGAATAAGTCAAATATCGGTATACTTCAGAAGCAACGTGATGCAATGCTAGCAGAACTGAATAAACGTGTTGAGTCTGGTGAGATTAAGAAATATTCTCAAGATTGGTATGATGTAGTTAATGACATTTCTGCTGTTGATACTGAAATTATAGAACTCAAAACAGATATAGAAGATTATCAAGATTCAATTAACGAGCTGCATTGGGATAAGTTTGATCTTTTGATGGACAAGCTTAATGCTGTGTCAGATGAAGCAGACAATCTAATTGATGTTTTGAGCAGTAAAGACCTAGTAAATAAAGATACTGCCGAATGGACTGATGAAGGTATCACCACACTTGGTTTATATGCTCAGAAGATGGATGCTGCAGAGGTCCAAGCAAAGAAGTATGAAGAACAAATTAATTATCTTAATAAAAACTGGAAGAAACTTGGTTATACTGAACAAGAATATATTGATAAGCTTGATGAGTTGAAGTCCGGACAATATGATGCAATAAAGGCTTATAATGACACCAAGGATGCCATTGTAGACCTTAATAAAGAACGAGTAGAAGCAATAAAAACAATTATACAAGATGAAATTGACGCATATACTGAGCTTATTAACAAAAAGAAAGAAGAGTTAGATTCCGAAAAAGACTTATATGACTTTCAGAAGAGCGTCTCTGAGAAGCAAAAAGATATCGCAAAAATCCAGAGGCAACTCGCGGCGCTAGCCGGAGATAATTCTGCGTCAGCAAAAGCAAAACGTGCACAGCTTGAAGCAGAACTTCTTGACGCACAAGCCGATTTGGAGGAGACTTATTATGATCGTTCTGTCTCAAACCAACAAGAAGCGTTAGATAAAGAATTAGAAAGCTTCGAAGATGCGAAGAATGACGAGATGGAAGGATGGGACGAATATTTAGAGAATACAAATAAGGTCGTTGCAGATAGTCTTGATGTAGTAAAGGCAAATACTAATGCCATTTATCAAGAACTACAAACAATGGGTCAAGAGTACGGCCTGTCCATAACCGAATCTTTAATTTCTCCTTGGAAGGAAGGAGAAAATGCAATTCAAGCATTCTCTGAGAAATTTGGTCTCGCCATGAGTGCAACAGTAGATGAACTAAAAAAACTTGAACTAGAGTTCATGGAAACTATGGAGAAGATTGAGAAATCTGGCTCTACGTCAGTTGATACTGTTAAAAACAATGCATCAGGCTATCAATCAGCGGAGTATAAACCTCCCAAGCAAGAAGGATCAAGTGGCGGTGGTAGCTCTAGTGGAAGCAGCAGTGGTAATAGCGGTGGTGGAGATAGCGGCGGTAAGTCTTATCCATATGGGAAAGCATCTGAAACTAGTGGTAATATCAAGGAAGGTGCGAGGGGCAATCAAGTTAAGGCCATCCAGTATGCGTTAAATCAACTTGGCTACGGAAACTCTGGTACTAAGAGTGTTGATGGAAAATTCGGCTCTGGAACTAAGAGCGCGGTTAGAGCATTCCAGAAGGCTATGGGTATTTCTGCTGATGGTATTGTTGGTAAGAATACTCGTGCTAAGTTCAGAGCAAAAGGTTATAAATTTGGTACTACTAGGGTTGACACAGACCAGTTTGCATGGATTGACGAAATGGGTTTGGAGGAAATTGTTCTTCACGCCCAAGATGGTAAACTTGCTTATCTTACAAAAGGTAGTGCAGTGTTGCCACATAGTATTTCGGAAAATCTCATGAAACTCGGGCAGCTAGATCCACAGTACATGCTAGACATTAATAGACCACAAGCTAATGTAAGCCCAAGTATTATTAATAATACTATGGAATTAAGTGTTGATAATAGCGTCGGAACTTTAATTTCAATTGAAAACTTTGATGGAAATAATCCTGATGAGATTACAAAAGTTGTTAATAAGGCTCTTGAGCAGCATACTAAAAATCTTAATAATGCACTTCGCAAGTTTGCGAGATAATTATATAAGAGAGGGAGAGAAATCTTCCTCTCTTTATTATATTTAAGTAATAAAAGGGAGGTAGAATAGAACATGTCGAGTTATCATACCTCGTTCAATTATTTAGGTAAGAATTCATATAAGGATTTTAACCTACAAATAATTCATTTTGACAATGGAGACAGTGGAGAAACTGATAGCTATATGTCGCAGGAATCTATTTATACAGATTCTCCACGTGGTACAAAAAGAACAATGTATGGAAGTAAATATTCTGATGTTGCTAGATTAGATATAACAGTTATGAAACCTGACAGCAAAGAATTTGGTATTGAAAAAACTAGAGAGATATATAAATGGCTTACAGGTGCAACACAATATAGCTGGATGGATCTATATATCGGTGATGAGGTTAAATATAGAATGTTATGTTTTGCGCAAAATGTGCGCCCGTATAAAATAGATTCTCGTATTGTTGGATTTATTATTACTATGGAATCTAGTTCCCCATGGTGCTTTTCACCGCTACAAACTATATCACAAACATTGACTGGTGAAGAAACTTTACAAATTAATAATTTGTCTGACGATATGTATATTTTTACCACAATGAATACAATATTTAAAAACACATCGGGAAAATCATTGATTATTAACAACAATACATTAGGTGAAACAACACAAGTTAATAATTTAGCTACAAATGAAGTTGTAACATTATCTGATAATTTAATGATAACTTCAGATAAACCGTCGCGTATTTTTGGAAGTGATTTTAATTATATATGGCCTCGGCTTAAAAGTGGAATGAATAATTTTACCATTACAGGTAAGGGTGACATTACATTTCAATATATATATTGTATAAAAGTAGGAGATTGCGTTAGTGGATTGAATGCGAGTTCAGATCCTATATGCGACGAGTCAGGCAAGATAATTTTAGACACACTACCATGGGCAAGAATTTCAGATACACCGTCTACTTTAAGCGGATATGGCATAATAAATGCATACACAAAGTCTGAAGTAGACAATAAAATAGCAAACGTAACTGTTAAAAATGTATACACAAAAGATGAAGTTGATGCATTGATTGCGTCTGTTCAAATTGATATTGATGAAAATAAACTTAATGCAATGCTTACAGAAGTGCTTGGATAAAATGAAGTAGTTAGAAAGGAGGGAGGCGTATGAGACTTCCTAAAGACTTGTTGTCGGGGAATTATACCAGACCTCGGCTCTTTTTATGTGAAACTAATAAAGATAAGATTACTCAACTAGATGTCACAAATTTAAATGGTAGCTTTAAGTTCAATGCTTATTCAGAACTGACATTTGAAATTGCACGAACTTATAATGATTTAATCACAGGTGAAATAAAAGTGTTTCCATATTATGATAAAGTCGAAGCTTTACGTTTACTTTACCTAGAGAACTTTGGTTATTTTGAAATACAGGGGCCAGAACTAACTGGGGACGGGATCAAAGAAGCAAAAAATATCACCGCATATAGTTATGAGTATGTTTTGTCTACGAAATACTTAGAAGATTTTTATATAAACCAAGGTACAGTTGAGTCATTAGAGGTACTGAATGCGGACAATCCAGATAATATTATACCAATTACATTATATAATCCTAATAATACAAAACTAAGCTTACTTCATCTAATTCTAGAAAAGGCGTATGGGTGGTCTATCGGTCATGTAGATTCTTCATTACAAACTCTTAGTCGTCAATTTGAAGTAGACAGAGAATCAATTTATGATTTCTTAATGAATGAAGTTTGCGAAAAATTTAATTGTTATATTGTATTTGATACCATCAATAACACAATCAACGTTTATGCTGAATCATTAACTTCAAGGTTTATAGGTGATGGCGCAACAAATGTATTTACAATTTCTCCACCATTTTCTCAGATTGGTACGGTTTCAGTGGACGGATATAAAACAACTAGATGGGAATATAATTCAACAACCGGGGCGTTGACTTTAGAAGATATTCCTGTGTCAGGGGCGCACGTTGAGGTTGTTGACGGGGCACTAACCGAATGGGAAACTGATGTATTTGTAACGTTTGATAATCTTTCGCAAGAGATTAATATCAACTATGATGCCGACAGCATAAAAACGCAATTAACGGTTACTTATGGTGACGATTTAGATATCAGAGAAGCTAATATGGGGCTTCCATATATAACGGACTTATCCTATTACTATACTGTTGATTGGATGGGGCAAGAGCTATATGATGCTTATACTGCATATATACAGAAAAGCAATCAATATCAATCTGAATACACTAATAATTCTCAAAAAATGTTGGAGCTTGCAGGCTATATTGATTTTGAAGAAAATAGGCTCTCGTTAGAGTACTCTATAGCTAATAGTGTTAATGAAACTACAATTGGCACTTATTATATTCGCGGAGGCACAGCACCAAATTATTATTATACAGAGGTTACATTGCCAGCAGATTATAATGTTAATACAACATATTATAGTATGGATACGGCAAATCTAGATGAAACAAAAGTTGAGAATTTATATGCGGTGTTAAAGAAGTATTTTAATAATGAATCAAATTGGGCGGAAGAACTAGATAAATTGTCTACTGATTTTAAGTTTATGGAAACTTATACTCTCACATATCTGAAAACCGAATTGTCTAAAGTTACTGATAACCGAACAAGTAATCTTGAAGTAGAAAGTGCGATTAATAATTTCCTTGCAGAAATGTGGGAACAAATAGGTAGAACACCTCTTAAATCTTTGTATTATGAATCGTATAAGCAGGTTCAAATTACTAATATTGAAGCAGGCTGGTCGCAAAGTGATAGCAACAATTATGGTTATTATTATCCTGTTGTATTATATTTAAATTCTATTGAGAAAGCTATTGCGGCGCGGGAATCTTCTATCGCTATTTATGAAGAACAATATAATAAAATTCAAAAGTCAAATATAGACATTGCTAACGGACTTATAATGGAAAACAATTTTACAAAAGATCAACTGATCCGCTTAAGTGCATTTATACGAGAAGATGAGCTCAAGTTAGATGATATTGTTGAAACTGAATATACAACAATAGCCGAGTCCTTCCAACTTAAGCAAGACGCTATGGAGTCAGGCAGGATTGAATTGCAGAAATTATGTCAGCCACAATTACAGTTTTCAATGTCTATGGCAAACATATATGCGTTGTCAGAATTTGAACCAATTGTAGATCAATTTCAGCTCGGCAATGTTATTAAGGTTGGATTGAGAAGCGATTATATTAAACAGTCTAGACTGTTGCAGGTTGATATTAATTTTGATGATTTTAGCGACTTTTCATGTGAATTCGGTGAGCTAACTAGTTTAAGAACTCAATCCGATATTCATGCAGACTTACTGTCGAAAGCTATAAGTGCAGGCAAGTCTGTAGCAACCAATGCAAGTTATTGGACAAAAGGTTCTGAACAGGCTAATAGTATTGATTTACGGCTTGAAGAAGGCTTATTAAATTCTATTGAGGCACTTAAAAATATTGATGGGACTCAGAATGCATATATAGACAAGTATGGGATGAACAGCCGTCCCCTTATGTAGTAATACATAATGAAAAAACGTACTTAACTGCTGGAAACTCCTTAGAGGTGTATTACCACAACGTAGTTGAAAACGACAAGCGTGATGGTTCAAAAAAATACACATTGGACAATCAGCAGCCAAGACTCTAAAATTTTCTAATTATTTTCCAAATTTTTAACAATACAAAATTAATGGTAGGAGGTGATAGAATGGAATATACATATCAAGAATTTATACAAAATATATTAAATACTCGTGGCAGGTTTGGCTGTGGAAAAGAATACCATGAACGTCATCATATAGTTCCACGGTGTATAGGTGGAACAAATGATAATAATAATTTGATTGACTTATATGCAAGAGAACATTTTGAGGCACATAGATTGTTGGCTTTAGAAAATCCAAATAATAATGGTTTAACATATGCATGGGCGATGATGTCATGGGTTAAAAGAGATGGACGAGACTATAAGTTAACATCGGAAGAATATGAAGAAGCTAGAATTGCATTTTCTCAAGCTATATCTGGTGAAAATAACCCTTGGTATGGGAAATCATCTCCAAGGTTGGGAGCGCATTTGTCAGAAGAGCAAAAACAGCATTTAAGAGAGATTAATACAGGCAAGCTTAGTCCCAAATATGGTAAGCCAGTTAGTGAAGAAACAAAATCAAAAATGAGCGCGGCTCGTCTTGGTAGAGTTGCTACAGATGAGGAGAGATTACATATGAGCATTGCTCATCTTGGTAATAATATGGGCGCTGATAGTAGTCGTGCAAAACAAGTTGCACAATATGGTCTCGATGGTGTTTTAATAAAAATTTGGGATTGTATGGTTGATATAGAGCGTAAATTAAACATTAATGTAACATCTATATCTAGAGTGTGCAAGAATGAAGCGGGTACAGCGGGTGGTTATCAATTTAGGTATGCTAATGGAGAAGTTCCCGATGTCATACCTCAGTATATAGAGCAAAGAGGAAAATATCAAATTAAAACCGTTGCAAGATGCGACGAGGATTGGAACGTCATTGATGTTTGGGAAGGATTTGTGGCGGCTCAAAATGGGACAGGTATAAATAGATCGCATATAAGTTCTTGTTGTAGTGGCAACAGGCAACACGCGGGTGGATATAGATGGAAAATATTAGATGAAAATTATGAGTAAGGTTCAACGGCCATTACATATAACGGTATTAGGAACAAGCGTTCCGAAATGGTACGCCCCTGTTTGCAGGGTGAAGATATGGTCTGCTCTCATATGAAAGTATGAGTGTTGTAGAACAGCACATAAGGATTAGCGAACCTTATGAAACATAAAGGACACTTAGAGGCAGTAAACCCAGATACTGGCGAAGTTGGTGACAAACGTGTTTGGCTAGTCAACAATCAAATAGTTTTCACAGATGATGGGTTTAAGACAAGTAAATCTGTACTTGGTGAATTTACTGTTGATGGAATTACATATTATGGTTTGTTGGCACAAGCCGTAATCGCGGGACTAGTGGAAGGTAGTTCTATTATAGGTGGAACAATAAAAATTGGCTTACAAGATGATGGCAGATATGCATTTGAGGTACATGAAGATGGATCTGTCACGATGAGTGGCGGCAGCTCAATTGAAGGCTACGCTAAAGAAGATTATGTAAAAAATGAAGTTGAAAAAATTCAAAACCAAGTTGACAACATTAATACATCAAAGATGTACAAAGTAGAAATTGTTTCAAATAATTCAACAATTATTTCAACTTCAGAAGACAAAGCAACATTGACTTGTAAAGTGTATTCTTGGGATTCTGACATTACAGACACACTTGATACAAGTCTTTTTAATTGGAAACGAGTTTCTACCAGTACAGAATTGGATGATATATGGAATGCTATGTCAGAGCATAAAGGTACAAAATCAATAATTATTGATGCAGATGATGTATATTATAATTCAAGTTTTACTTGTGAAATAGATTTGCCAGAATGAAAGGAGGAGTTATATGGCTATTAAAACATCGAATCAAATTACATTTACAGAACAAAAAAAGATTATAGAAATTAAAGAGTGGTATTTGGCAACAAGTAAAAGTGAAAATGTAACTAGAGATACACAAGGCTGGACTACAGAAATACAAACTATAAATATAGATAAAAAATATCTTTGGAATTATGAAGAGGTCATTTATAGCATTGGCTCCTCTGATCTTTCCGATCCAATTATTATAGGGTTTTACGGGAAGGGAGATGACGGTAGGAGCATTTCAAATATTAAAAATTATTATTTAGTTACTCAAACACCTGAACTTCCACAAAATCCAAAATGGTTAGAAAAAGTACCTCTATTATCTCCTACTGATAAATATTTATGGAATTATGAAGTTATTACATATACTGATGACACTACTACTAAAACGGATGCTGCAATCATAGGAGCATACGGAGACAGCGGCACAGATGCGGTTGATTTTCAAATTTACTCTGTTGACGGGTTTGAATTCTCTGATGAATTAACATCAATTGAATTAAAAACAATTGCATTTCAGGCAGGAGAAAAGATAGACGAAAGTAAAATGAAATATCAGTGGAAGTGGTGGAATGATGAAACTGGAAAAAACGGTAAATACGAAGAAATAATAGGGGCAACGTCTTCTACGTTAACAGTTAAGAAAAATGATGAATATGCCTTTTCAAGTATTAAATGTGAAATGAGATATGATGGACTAACGTATGAAGATTATGTTTCACTAACAGATAAAACAATTTCTTATGCAGCTGTTGTAAGTTTCTTCAATGGTAGTAATATTATTGCGGTGGAAAAAGATTATTTAATTATGTATATTGAATTATATAAAAACAATGCGCCAGAGGAAGTATTATATAGTAAAAATGTATATAAGTCAGATAATAATAAAGTAAATGGCAATACGATTACTACAGACATTAGTGATAAATATTTTGAAGGAGATATGGTGTACTTTGTTTGTAAAGAAATATATGACGGTATAATTGAGTATAATATTATTCTTGGAGAATATACTTCTAATCATTGGGAAGTTGCCAAAAAAAATAATTATATTTATAAAAATGATTTATTCACGCATACAATATCTCCAGTTATTTTCGTTCCAAAGGGTAAAATATCTAAAGCATTAAATATAAATTGTAACGTGTCAAAGGATGACGGAACAATTGTAGCAAGAACAAGCGCAGTTGTAATGGATTTAAATGATCCAATTGTTAGCAATTCAGAACCATCTAGTCCACAAAAGGGACAATTGTGGTTAGATACATCTGTGTCGCCAAGTATATTACAAATGTGGGACGGAAATGGATGGGTTAATTCTGGATATCAAAACGGAAACGTCGTGTACACATCTCAACCAAACAATGGATATTCAAAGGGAGACCTATGGATACTTGCAGATGGAGAAAAATGTGGCAATTATGGACCAGGAAGTATGTTAAAGGCTAGCACAGCTTCAAGTACTTTTAATGCGTCACATTGGGAAGATGCAATGGAAGAAAACACTGCGATATTAAACAACGTAAAGCAGTACTTTTTATTTAATGCTGATACGGGATTAAGGATTGGACAGGCGGACGAAAAATTTTATGTAAATATTAGCTCTACAGAAATGGGATTTTATGATGCATCTAGTGGTACGGCACAAAAGGTTGTTAGCATTAGTAACCAATCTGCAACAATTAAAAATCTTACGGTAGAAGATGGTGCAACATTTAATTGTGAAGTAAAATTTGGCGACTTTGTGTGGAAGATAGAGAACAATGGAAGTTTGTCATTAGCTCTTGCAACTTGGTAAACAGAAAGGAGTGATAAATATATGGCAGAGATTTATTTTAGTAAATCTAGTCCTCTCACTGATAATGGAGGTTATTTGCAAGGTAAGATTGTTTATTCATTTAATCAGTCAATATCTGACAACACATCGTCTGTAACATGCACCGTTTATGTAAAGAAAGATGCAGATAATTATAAATTAACTCAAACAACAAATGGTACTTTTAAATATACATTGAGTGTAAATGGAACTAGCGTAATAGGTGAGAAAAAACTTGAAATTTTAACTTCATTTTTGGCAATTGGGTCATTTACAATGGCTATACCACATAACAATGATGGTACAAAAACATTTAATATTAATGGAAATGTAACAATGACAAGCAATAGATCTAGTAAGTTTTATGGAAAAAAATCTTATATAAATACAAATATAGAGCTTACAACTATTCCTAGAGCGTCTATAATAAATTCATTATCATGTAGCACATCATATTTTGATGGGACTTTGACATATAAATATACACCACAAAGTTCAAGTTATTATAATAGATGTAATATATCATTAAATATTAATAACGATTTTATAGCAGTTAAATCTATTAACCTTGGTGCAAAATCTGCATCACAGCAGACAGCGACCGTAATCCTATCAAGCAGCGAACTTTCTACGATATATAAAAATTTGCCGAGTGGCACAAGTGGAACACTACGATTCACTTTCAGAACGTATTTTGATTCTAGTTATAGTACGCAAGTTGGAAATGCGTCATATAAAGAGGTTAAACTTACTATCCCAACCTCAATAAAACCGTCAATTGGCACAATCATCTTAGACCCTATAGATATTCCTACTGTATATGGGAATCCGAAAAATATTTTAGTAAAAGGAAAGAACAAACTTAACATATCAGTATCAGGATGCGCTGCAGGTACTGGAAGTAGTATTGTGTCTTATACATTCTCTGGACAAAATATATCTTCAACCGTGTCGAGTACTTCAACAAGCGCTTCCGCAACTAGCAACACAATGTCTGCGTCTGGCACATTCACTTATACGGTAACGATTAAAGATAAAAGAGGTAGAACTGCATCAAAAACAGCTTCTATTACATGTTACGCCTATAATGTTGATGACCTTGTTTTTTCTTCATTTACTGCGTATAGATGTAAGTCAGATGGTACAGCAGACAATAATGGAACATATATAAAATATAATGTTAAAATTAATTACCCGTCTGTAAATAGCACGAATACGGGTACTGTAAAAATATATTACAGGGAAAACACAAACACTAGTTGGATTGCTGCTGCAAATGCACTTACAAATAGCACTAATAAATCTATCGATGGATTTATTAGCAATAGCAGCGGAAATAAGATTAGCAACTTTAAGGCGAATTCAACGTACCTAGTTTATGCGGTTCTTGCAGACAATTTCAATCAAAGTGTAAAGTCAACTACTATTACTATATTTGGCGCATCCCGAATATTTAATATTAGAAAAGATGGCTCTGGGGTTGCATTTGGGAAAATGGCAGAAAGCGATAATCTTTTTGAAATTAAATGGCCACTGCAAGTCGATAATCAAATAACCTTTGGATCGGGAACACAAGGAAGGATGTCTTGCGTTGATAACCAGGGTACGAATGTTGTATACATTCAAACGGGGCAAAATATTAGTGGGGGAACTACAATGGTACTTGCGATGCACGCAGGAGCCCAAGCAACTGGCACAGATTCACCATCAGTATATATAGAAAATCCTTCAAACAATGGTAAAGTTAATTTAGGGTCAAGTGGCCGCAGATGGAATCAGCTTTTCGCAACAAATGGTACAATATCAACTTCTGACAGAAATGCAAAAACGAGCATTACTTACATGTCGGATACACAAGAACAGTTATTTAATAAATTGCGTCCAGTTACATTTAAGCTTAAAGATGGTTCAAGCGGACGTACACACTATGGATTTATTTCTCAGGATGTAGAAGACTCATTGGGCGAGCTTAAACTTACAGGAAAAGATTTTGCAGGCTTCTGCAAGGACTTGTGTGTAGATGAAAATGGAGAGGCTATGCTTGACGAGGAGGGCAATAAGATATATGATTACTCGTTAAGATATTCTGAGTTCGTTGCACTTAATACGCATATGATTCAAAAATTACAAAATGAAATTACCGAATTAAAGGCAGAAATTGCAGAATTAAAATCAACAACATAAAATTAATTTTAGGGATTGCACGTAAATGTGCAGTCCCTATTTTTTTTGTTTTCGTTCCTCTATATAGTCTTGTAATATCTTATTTACCAATGAATTTACTGTTCTTTGCTCTTTATTCGCAATCATTTCTAGCTGTATTTTTGTTTCTATTGGAACACGTAGTGTAAGTCCTATTGTTTCTTTCTTCACGAAATCACCTCCATTTTCTATTATATATAAATAATTTTTGAGTGCAAATGAAGCACTCCCCTTCTTAGACTTTGATAGGGGAGTGGTATTTTTAAATATGCGGTATAACTATTTTATCATCATGTTCTATGTTCAAAATTGCAAAATGACATTTCTACTTTTATTATTATTTTTCTAGCAAATTGATAACATCCTTAATAGATATGTGCTTCTCACCTATAATGTCAAATAGTTTTTTCATCTCTGTATTTTGTTGTCTGGCAGTTTCTTCAAATAATATTGTGTATAAATTGTCCAATTCTTGTTTTAATTGAGTAAGCCTTTCTTCTGTACTAATAATTTTCTTTTGTGCGTCTTTTATCCTTTCGTAAGTAGTTTTGCTCCTTCTTGATCTTTCTGCCATATGTGTATTCCTCCTTAAAATAATATTTTCTTTTTATAATAAATACTAGATATCCATTTTTGTATTTTAATAATAAGAGCAATATTAACATTGTTATTATGCACCCTTGGGGCGTCATCTATAATAATGTTATTTTCGGCATCATGAATTAATTTATTTAAGTCTACAACTCTATATCCATTGTGATACCCTTCATTCTCAACTAAATAACCCTTTTCTATAAAATTTTTAAATATTTTCTCATAGTTTGTTCGACTAATATGATGACCACAGAGTCTTACATAGTCTCCAGCTTTTGATATCATAACTTGTTCTGGATTTTTCTTTATATATTTAATAGTTGCATCTACCACAAGTGTTTTATTTGTTTTTTTACACATAATATAGTTTGTGCACAGCTCGTGTAAGTCTCCTTTTAAAAATATATCAACACCTCCATCTTCATGGACAACTATATGGTCTACAATTGTAGCTATTTGTTTTTTAGTTATATTTTTAGTGGATATAATATTATCAAAAATTTCTAGCGCATTATTTAAATCTTTTCTGATCTCATTGCCACTTAAGATTTCTTTTCTTTTGTCATCTACTTGTGTTGTAAGTATTTTTATTTCATTGTATTTCTCATTAACCATATTTGAATAAGTTTTATCTATTATATCACTCATAGATGGGTTTGCTATCATATCTTTAATTTTTTGTTCCAATAATGCCTTTACTTCACTTTCTGCTTTTGCTAAATTTTTTTCTAAATCTTCTATTACGTCTCCTGTTTTTTTAGAGCAGTCACGTTTAATTATTTTGTCTAAATCTATAATTGCTTCAGACAAATTTTCTCTACAATGTTCTAAAAAATATACAAGTGTGTCTTTTAATTCATTTTCGCTGACAATATGGCTTGTGCAATGTGTTTTCCCATATATATTATAGGTCTTACATATATATTTTGTGTTGCTGCTATTTCTCGTACCACCGCCTGATGTCATTTTTACACCACATGTAGAGCAGTACAATTTACCAGCGAATATGTTTGGCCTTTTTCTATCTTTTTGTCCTCGGTAATTATCTCTAGAGCGTTCAATAATCATTTCTTGTACTAGTTTAAAAGTTTGCTTGTCTATAATTGGTTCGTGCGCATTTTCAAATCTAATAAGATTTTCTTCAGGTTGAAAAATACGTTTTCCATTAATGGTCCTTCTTTTTGTTTTACCAAGGGTCAATGTCCCAATATAAAAATCATTGCGCAACATATTTAGAATAACATTTGGTGCCCATTTATAGCTTATCTTGCCTTTATATATTTGCCCTCTACGTTCCATTCTTTGTTTGGTTATCATTGTGCTATTTGGGACACCTCTTTCTGTAAAAAGTCTCGCTATGTACAATACTCCATAACCACTTAAATACAAATCAAATATTTCTTTGACATACATTGCACATGTTTCATCTATATGATATGATCCTTTATTAAATAAATCTAGTTCATAACCATATGGTACATTACTAACATACCTGCCTTCTTTTTGCATAATATCGATAGCTCTTCTTACATTTTTGCTGGTGTCTTTAACATATCTTTCATTAATCCATGTTGTAATCCCAACTGTTTCATGGGAAGATTCATTCCATGTGTCGTAATTATCATCTATTGCTATAACACGCTTCCCTGATTCTTCTATATTCTCTAAAAATAATTGGACCATTGAATTACGTCTGCCAAGACGAGAAAGATTTTTTACGATTATTATATCAACCTCGTCATTATTTAAAGCAATTTTAAGTCTATCAAAATCTGGTCTATCCATTGTATATCCGCTAACACCATCGTCAATATAAAATTTATCTATATGTATTCCATGTTGTTTAGCGAATTCAATTATAATTCTTTTTTGATTAAATATTGATGAACTTTCATCATCTCCATCGTCTCTAGATAATCTGGCATAGCCCACGTTTATCCCCAAATATATCACCTCTTTTATCATTGTTATATTTCATTAATATCATTGTAATACAAAAACAGGCTATTTTGCAAGCCTGCTTATTAAAAAATTTTGAATGTTCTCTTGCGGATTTTCTTGCCCTGAGATTATTATATGAACTTTATATTTATCTTTATATTTGTTTCGCATGTCTAGAATGTCCTGTTTTGTACTGTTTTTAGGCATGGATATTATAATTACTGATTTTTCCATGCGTCCTCCTATATGAAAATAGCGGCGATCACTAAATCGTCGCTATTGATTTGTTTTAGTTAAAATGTTGTTCTGTCATTTACAGCCATTGTAATTGTATTTTTAGTTACATAGTCGTTTGTGTTGCTATTTGTACAAGTAATATATGGTGGCCAATTTTGAGAAGTATCATATGTCCACCATGACGGTGGAGTATTAGTAGTAATATTTGTATCCTCTTCGTGCGTCTCGGTAACAGTCTTGCTGACAAGCTTACCTTCCTTGTCATATTCATATACAGTTTCAACGATGTCGCGTTTAATCATATGTTTGTCCTCCTTATGCTTTACCTGTGCTGCCAAATCCTCCGCGATCTGTGTCATCAAGTTCATCGACTTCAGTAAATTCTACGACGGGCTGCTTCTTTTCAATCCTGAACTGGCAAATTCTATCACCTTCATGAATTACGGTATCTCGCATTGCCAATGCAGGGAATCTCCAAATGTCATTAGTCCCTGAATAAGAATTATCGATGACGCCATAGGAGTTAGTTTGTAGTACTCCAAAGTTATTAAAGGTAGAACTGCGAGGGACAATATGTGCCTCATATCCATCTGGCAGCTTCATTGATACCCCAAGGGAGATTAACCTATAATCTCCCATTTTCATCTCAACAGTTTCTGCAGCGCGAAGGTCATACCAATCGGATTTGCCCTCAATATTCACAATCTTATCAATGTTGGGGTTGTGGTAAATGATCTTGATCTGTTCCAATGTACTTACCTCCAAAATTACATTAAATATTATTTGTTGCGGAAATATCTTCAATAGATAATTCTTCAACCTCTACATTTTGAGTTGGAACTACTAGGGCTTGTGCGACAGGGTTTGAATATGGATAAATCATTGTCATGTCACTTGTATTAACGCAAATTTCACCTGTAGCACACTCCGTAACCTGACCTGGATATAGCGCCTCGTATGTTTCTGCGTCGCTGAGTTTAGAAATAACAAACTTGTTTTTTGATGTGTTTGTTAGCGTAATACGCCAACCGCTTCGGTTGTCAAAATCATTAATAGCTGTGCAATTTAATGAAACACCATATTGTGCCAACAGACTACATTCTTTCAGAATAAAACCATATGTGGGAGCTTGCGAACTTACAACGCCAGCATTAAATACAAATGTTTCATGAGGTTCAAGTACACGATAATCTTCGTCGAAATAAATATAAACATCAAACCCCATATTGTCGTTACGCCTAGTTGGAATCCTTGCCTTTGGATAAATTTTTGCAAACTTTACATTAATATTCATATCACTTACCTCCAAAGTTACATTAAGAAATTAATAAGTTCTTTGAGACTTGGATAATTGTCGATATTAGATTCGTTGTGTACGTCATTATTGTCATAAACATAACAACCATAATCTTTGATATACGCATTTCTGAGCTGCATAGCCTTGTCAAGAGCGTCGTCAACTTCCTTCTTACGAGCGGCTTTTTCTGCTAGCTTCTTTACTTCTGCGGCCTTTTTAGCTTCTTCCTGCTGCTTCTTATAACAGTTCAGCTCACAGTTTGCTCTATCCTGTACATTGAAATATTCTTTGCCGCAAATACCACACTTAAATACCTGTTTAGCATACATCTTGTTCTCGTTCATAGTTTTTCGTCCTCCATTAATTTTGTATTATTATAGTTTGTATAAAACAATTTGGTTTTGTTCTATTGTTTTTTTTACATCAATCAACCTCTGATTTTTGCTACCACAAAATGCAAGTGTAATATCTCTTTGTTCTTCAATATATGGTCCATCAACTACTACGTCACATAAATTTAAAACACAGTTTATAAGATTGTGGTGTATGTTTTGCTCAGAAAGTCCCTTGATAAATGTGGTAAAATTATCAATATTTAATTCATAACCAGTATATAACCAAATATCTTTTTCTGGGAAGTTTGTTTTAATTTCTTCAATTAAGTTATATACGTTTAGTATATTTTTATACTCTAAGGGATGTCCTCCGCTAAAAGTAATACCTTGTATATATGGTTTATTAAGTTTTTCAAATAAATATTTTTTTGCATCATCATCGAACGGTTTCCCTGCATCAAAGTTCCATGTCTCCGTATTAAAACATCCTTGACATTTACGTGTACATCCTGCACACCAGAGAACTACCCTAAACCCAATACCGTTACTAATTGAGGCTTTGTCAATTTGCATATAATTCATTAACATTACCTCCATGTAGACTTACTATGCTTTGCTCTTAACTCAACTTCTTGCTGTTTACCTTTATTGAATGCGGTGGTATAGTTGCCAGTTAAATCACATTTTTGTGGACTATTTCTTGCTCCGTAGAGCTATCGTGTTTAGTCTCTGCATTTAGATAAATAACATCATAATCATATATACGTGAACGTTTGTTTTTTAATTTATGTCTTATATGCTCGAATGGCACATTGTATTTCTCGGCTAAAAATCTACTGCAAGATGCATATGAATCAAAATTATATTCTTGTTCATTATTCGTTATTTGTACTGGTTTTGATCTTTCTTTCCTTGCATTTTCTAAATTAATAGATCCTTGAGCCGATATATTTGTATGATCCCTATTTTTCATTTGATCGCTTTTAGTAACATAACGTAAATTACGATAATCGTTGTTGTGTGGGTTTCTATTCTTATGGTCAACCTCCATCCCTTCTGGACAGTCCCCCAACCAACACTCGGCAACAACTCTATGAATCATAACTCTTTTTATTTGGGGATTTTTTCTTCCGCCAAAATGCACAAAAGTCACATAATAGCCATTTTCAGAGTGATGAAAATCTAATTTAATTTTTAATTGTTTTTTTGATTTGACGTTTCTAAAAATTGTACCATTTTCGTTCACTTCGTATAAAAATTTTAAAGATTTTATTTTTCTAAACTCAAGATTTGAATTTGTATTATTCATCCCTTGATACCTCCTTAGTTATTATTTTACTTATGAACCTTAATAGGTGTCTGGCTAAGGAAACATGATATTATAGTTTATATCATTTTACGATAATTGAGGGGCATTTCCTTGGGCAACATTAGATAACCCCGTTACTCTTCTAAGTCTTTGAATATTGCTACTACCACACATCGGGCATGTTTCATTGAGTTCGTCGCAATACCCACAATCCATACATGTGTCATTTGGAACATTAATTGCAAAGTATGGGATGTCGTGGTCCATTGCATAGCTAACTAGTGTTTCCAATGCTTTAATATTATGTTTTGCGGAGCCTTCTAATTCGACATATGTAATACACCCCGCACTTGAATATCCAGTAAGTTGAGATTCAATATCAATTTTTTCAAACGGATCAATGTCTTTCCACACTGGAACATGCATACTGTTTGTAAAGAAGTCTTTATCAGAAATATTTGGAATTTTACCATACTTTGCTTTGAATTTTTTCATTGCTGTATAGCAAAGATTTTCTGCGGGAGTATAGTAAACACCAAAATTGAGACTATATTCTTTTTTAAATTTTGCACATTTATCTTTAAATAGTTGTTCAATACGCTTCGCTAATTCCATACCTTCTTCTGCGGTATGATCGCAACCAATAAGGATTTGAAGTGTTTCTGCAAGGCCAAGCTGCCCGATAGCAAGGGTACCATGCTTTAGTGCAGAGCGAATACCTTCTTCTGGAATATAGCCTGCCATTACGTTGTTCTCGTACATAAACTTAGCTGCATCAGAAGATTGGCTACAAATCCATTCAAATCGTTCAAGCAGCATATCTTTTGCTTCGTAAAGTTTTCTATTTAATAAGGCCATGAAGCAAGCGATATTATCTTCTTTTGAACCAGAATTATCCCAAGTATTATTTTTTGCTTCCATTGCAAGTGTAGGAAGAATAATTGTAACGGGGCAAATGTTACCTCTGCCATCTTTAAGCTGCCCAAGTCCATTAATGTCATATAAATTTGCTGTTCTGCAACCCATCGTACTAAAGTAAGTTTTTGGGTCGTTTTTATCATATCCGGCATTGTTAGACCAATCTACATTTGCATAATTTGGGTACAATCTTAGAGCAGTAGACTTTAATGCAAGTTGAAACAAATCGTAATTGGGGTCTCCTGGTACACGATTTACACCTTTCATACATTGAAAAATTCCACAAGGGAAAATTGAAGTTTTGTGCAATCTACCAGTACCTTCAATGGATGCATTGAGTAGTGCTTCTGTAATCATACGACCTTCCGGTAGGGTGCATGTACCATAGTTGATGGAGCTGAATGGAAGTTGGTTTCCTGACCTACTTTGTAGGGTATTAAGGTTATGGTACATTCCTTCAACTGCCTGCTTTGCTTCACGCTTTGTCATGTCCATCGCATATTGGTACGCCTTTGCATTTCGATAATCGTTTGCTTCGGGGTCGTTAAATGACAATTCATTTGGTACTCTATTTGGATCATAATCTTGCTGTACATACTTCATGCCATCTTTGAAATGTTTTGCGAAGCTCTTCCTTACATAAGGAACCATTGTCCAATCTAGATGTGTTGCGCTAACTCCGCCGAATTGCTGTAGAGATTGAATTTGGAAAATAACTGCAACCAATTGAAATGCAGTATTAATTGACTGTGCAGGTCTTACGTCAGTTTGTCTTGTATTAAATCCATTTGCGAGTAAATCATCAAATGGAATAGAAAGGCAGTTGCCAGTTACAATACCATTTGGCAAAACGAAACTGTGATCTTCTGGAACATCAAGGCACCAAACTTCTTCTGTTTCATGTTTCTCAATACTTGTAACGGTCCAATAGTATTTATTATTATCCCCAGTGAAAATAAATTCTTTTGTAAAATTTCTGGTTGTATAGTTTGTTTTTTCTCCAGTTTTATCAATTACATGGGTAATATAATATCCAAAGCTCGGAGCTTCATCTTCAATAAAACTTGCAATTTGCTCATCCGTGGTTAAGATAGATTTTCTATTACCGACCTTTTGCCCATCTGCACAATATAAACCATCAAACAATGCGTGCTTTTCAGATAGTGACATACAATGTATATCAGGAAATTTTTTTACAAGGCCAATCGTGCTACTAAATGTTAAATATAAATCTCCATTATTCATCTCTTTTGTACTATGTTTTAAGTTAGAAAATCTTGATTCATATTTCACTTTATCTCCGCAAAGTCTTAGTCTCACAAATTTAACATCGTCATGCTTAACTCCGTGTGACCATCTTACTGCATTTGTTCCGTCGCCAAGAATAAATCCAAGACACCAAAAATACTGTTCAAATTGGTTTGCAGAATCGAAATCAAACTCTCTTACATCAGGAGCTTTGATTAATTTATCTCCAATTGATAAAGATGTTGTAATAGTTCCGTCTGCAAGTAGCCATCTATGATCTGGTGTAAAATACTCAGATTCTTCAATCCCACATCGTGCAAATGTAATTTTATTCAGTTTTTGCTCTCCATAAGAATGAACAGTTGCCTCTCTGTATTTACCTGTATGAGTCAATACAGAAATAACATCTCCATTTTTAAAATCCTCAAAAGAATATACGCCATATTTTGTAATAAATCTTGTAGATCTCTTTGCGCAATTATGCATACCCACGGCATAACTATTTAAGTCATGAATATAAATTTCATTATTAAGGTGGTTATTTTTCGCCATGTCTGACATACAATAATCCAACGCATACTGCTTCATAACAATATCATTAGCTTCGCCCATTCTTCCACCAAACGAATGCTCATCCACATTAGCATTCTGATTCTGCACATTTGATGCAGTAAGTTTTTCTGAAATAGCTTTAATCAAATTTTGATACTGTGACCTCGCCATGCTATGTAAATATCTGTATTCAATATATTTAGTTGCAACATCTTTGCGGGCACTTCCCATAAGTTTACCCACCACAATATCTTGAATTTCCTCAACGTTCATATCTTTATTTAAAGATTCAACATAGTTTGCAATCTCTCTAGCTTTTTCCTTAGCATATGGAGTTTCTTCACCATCAACCTCAAGAAATGCTTTCAAAATTGCGAGCTTAACCTTGCTTTTATTGAATGGTACCTGTCGCCCATCGCGTTTTGTAACGTTCAATACTTATCACTCCGTTTCTTCATTTTTACCTATATAATATAGAACCTGCTTTAGCACATTCTCTATATTTTCATTAGCATCAATTTTATGTAGCTCCACATCTTGGTGCTCAATATTTTTATAATGCCATACGAGCTTATCCAATTCTCTAAACCAATCATTTGTGGTATCGTCAGTAAGTAGTCTACCAATAATTTCGTGGTCACCTGCGCCACGTTCAATCATTCTCATAATACGAGTTGAAACCGCAGCATCAAAATAAACGATACAGATTGGTCGAGAACCATTGAGATTTTTTAGTAGGTTTTCAACGCCGGGTACATCTATTACATAAGTACTACATTGCTCAAGCTGCTCGTATGTAACACCATATTTATTGCCATTATAAAAAGTATAAGCAGCAAGTTCTCCAAGGTTTAGGAAGTCCTCTTCCGAGACAAAAACATGACCGCTTTCTGCAAAATGCCTTGGCTTTCTGGTGGTGTACGACTCCACCTGCTTGTATCCGTGCACTTTTTCAAGGATAGTCGCGATTGTAGACTTACCTGAAGCTGACTTCCCTACTAATAGAAAAAGTTTATTATTCATTGTCGTTGTCATGTTTCAAACAAATCTCCTTAAACATTGGCAGCGTCTCAATCCATTTACAGAACATAACCCATTCAATAAGCCTGTGATTCTTACGCTGCTGATAAATAGTTTTAAGCTGTCTGTAGTTTGTCGTCATTCTTGCAGTAAGCTTAAATCCACATGGATTCGAATAAAGAATCTCAAGATACTTAATCTTCTTCATTCTATCAGCAATAGAACCAGGTTCTGCGTCCTTGAATTTTTCACAATACTCATTGTAGTCCGCTACCTTTTCTTTCATAATCTCAATAATTCTTGGATCGACATATTCGATATATGCTTTATCTAAGTCGAATTGAGTAATGCGGTGCATAGTTGACTGAGAACTTACAAAGTCAAAGAAGTGGTATCTTTCTGCCTCCGTCCAAGCCTTAACCGTATAAGTTAAATCAAATTGTACAATAATGCCATTCAAGAAATTGTCATGCCCAGTTCCAGTTGGAACACTACCAAGACTCTTAACCATCTTTGTGACTTCATCCGTACATTTTGACACATCAGTAGACATTGGATATTTGGAAGCTTTAATACTATCTTCTAGTCCATACACATGCACATTAGATACCATATCATACTGATTTCCTAGGCCGTCCTCTGCGCTTAACGACAGGTTGTTCATCTCCTGTGTTGGGCTCATTTTTATCTACCTCCTCTATTGTGTTATTTACTTCGTCCATTAATTTTGTACTGTCATATACAATCTCAATTTTAGAAATAATATTTTTAATTTTTTCGTCTTGCTTCTTGATTACCTCGATTGCTTCATCAAGTGAGCCATCAAAATTTGAAAGCTCTTTATTGCGCATAGTCTGCCACCACCCAACTAGTGCCTTATCCAGTGAGGTGTAATACTTAGCATCAGTCATAATGGTGGTTTCTTTGGTCTCACCAGTTTTCTTATTGTCAATTGTTTGTGACTTTGGGATTCCTACAGTGTAACAACGGCTGTCAACACTGATTGCATAACCATCGCTGAGATGAATCATTTTAGTGTCTCCTTGCGTCATTCATTTTGTACTGTCTTTGGAGTGTCCTTTTCATCTTAATCGTGCTTTAGTGCTTTGCCGCAGAATTCTTCTAGCTTCTTAAAGATGCGTTCGTACTCACGATGAGAACAGTTGGGCTTGTGCCATGGCGCAATCATCTGTAAAACAGTCTGACATGCAACGCGATAACCAAGGATCATAGACTGGCCGCGTTCCTTTGTTAGAAAGTCACCAATAGCCTTCTTGATTTCTTCCTGACTCATTTCTGATGGATCAATTCCAGCTACGGCCTCATCGATTTCGTTGTTTAGACTCTTATTTTCTTCCATGTAGATTCTCCTTCCATAATTTGGAATACATATAGTATAGCACATTCATTTTGTATTGTCAAGGCCCTGAATGTATTTTCAGAGCCTGACAATTGTTAAAACTTTATGCCATACTTTTTCTTCGCGACGTCCGTGAGCCACTGATTGTATGATTTCATTTTGTCTACAATCATTTTATCTTCGCCTTCTTTTTTGCCAAGAATAGCTACTTGCTGTCCTTTTACAATTAAGTCTTGAAACTTCTGTAATGCGTCTGGCCAGATCGTAACCTCAATCAACCCATCTCCAGAATAAATATTAGCGAATGCAAATTGACTTCCTGTTTTAGTTTTTTTCTTTTGAATCTTTGAAATAATACCCACGATGACGCATTTGTCACCATCTTCATATGAAGTAAAATCATCAAGTATCTCATAAGCTTTAGCAAATGGGTTCTCGTCTGATACAAAGATTTGCAGAGTTTCGAACTCCCAAAACGCCTCATCTTTTAGATATTTTTCATTGCATTCATCAATGTATTTTTGATATTTTTCATTTTGTTCCTCTTCGAACTTAACTTTCTTCTTGCAATTGTAGATTTCAAGTACTCGTTCTTTATCAACTTTACGGCCAATCATATACTGGCTGGTGTCAATATTCCATTCCATAAGCAACTTCATTTTTGTCGGCAATGATGCAACTGGTTTATATTCACTTCGCTGATACATGGAATTAAGATATTTAATTAGAAACTTCTTTTTATTTTTTGTTGGAATCGCACCAGACTTCACAAGAGAGATAATTTGTGCTTTTGTCGGTTGTACTCGTTCTACAAAATTATTAAAGTTTGTAAATCTACCATTAGTGTCGCGTTCATTGATAATGGTTTCTGTAAGAGTCGAACCAATTCCAGTAAGTGCTGATAGCCCAAACAGAATCTTTCCATTAACAACAGAAAAGTTCATGCCTGAATTATTAATGTTTGGCGGCAAAATTTCTACACCGAATTGTCTTGCATCAAGAACAATTTTATTTACTTTACCTGCTTTATCTTTATTAAGATTAAGCATTGCTTTAAAAAATGCTACTGGGTGATGCGCCTTAAGATACGCGGTTTGCATACAAATTACAGCGTAAGCCGCAGCATGCGACTTGTTAAACCCATATCCGCCCTTTGTGGACAATTCTTCACATATTTTGTCGGCTATGTCTTTCGAATAACCATTGTTTAAAATTTCTTGATGTAGCAGTTCAACTTCCACTTTAACTTTTTCAGGTTGTTTCTTTGCAAGACATTTACGCATCCTGTCGGCACCAGCGTCACTTCTGCCGCCAAATATTTTTGTAAGTCTCATACTCTGCTCTTGATAAATATTTTGTCCGTATGTCTTATCAAAAATTTGAGCCATGTCTGAATGAATATAATGGATACTACTTGGATTATTTTTACCCTCAATGTATCCATCTATTGCTGGCATAGCGTCGGGACGATACAAAGCAACAAGAGCGGTTAAATTCTCCAAAGAACGTGGTTGCAATCTTGTAATCAAATCTTTCATCCCAGCACTTTCTATCTGGAACAAAGAGTCTGTTTTACCACTACAAATTAAATCAAAAATCGCCTCGTCATGTTCAAATGCTGGATTATTAATATCAATTTCCCATGGATCAATATTATCTTCTTGCATAGCTTCATTGATTGCAATTAGTGAGGCGACTCCTAAGCAATCATATTTGACTAAGGAAATTTTCTCATCCATTACCTTATCAACAGAGATAACATGTTCTCCATTTTGGCCACGCCTTATTCCAATATAATGGTCATACGAGTTCCTACATACGATAACTCCTCCTGCATGGATTCCATAACCACGAGGGCGATTTGTTATATGCCCTGCGATATTTAATAGTTCTTTATATTTCTGGTTATCTGCTATCTCTTTATTATTTACCAGACATTCTTCCCAACTATCTTGGATAAACCCCTTGCTAATTCGCTCCATTTCTTTATAGGGGAATCCAAGTAATTTGCCAATATCTCTAATGCTTGTGATTGGAGAAGTATAGACAATATTCATAACCTGAACAACTCTATCTTCGCCATATTTATTAGTTAGGTAATCAATAACTTTCGCACGATCACTTACATCAACATCAACATCAGGAAGATCTTTTCTTTCGATGGTAAGAAAACGACCAAAATCAAGATCATACTTAATCGAGTCAAGATTGGTAATGCCGAGCAAGAAGCAAACTTCTGAACCACAAGCTGAACCCCTACCTGGTCCAACAATAACGTTATTATTACGACACCAATTAATATAGTCTACAAGGATTAAAAAGTAATCACAAAAATCCTTCTTTTCGATAACGTAAAGTTCTTCTTCAATTCTTTTTTTATAGACATCTTGCTTTTCCTGTGGCCATTTGTCCATACCTCTACGAGCATACCCCTTACAAGTTAAATCTCGTAGATATTCGGCAGAATTTGAATATTTATCTGGAATATCAATTTTAGGAAGTTCTGGCTCATGCCAAGGCATGTCCACATCTTCGCACAAATCTGCAACCAAATCTGTATTTTTAATACATTCACGAACTGCATCATATCCAATCTGCTTATCAAGTACTTCGTGAATTTCTTCATCGGACATAAAATAGCATCCACTGTATATTTCAGATGCGGTTTCTTTGTCCTGAGCAATACGAAGAAAATAATCTTGATAATATAGGTCTTCCTTCGTTGCTGCATGAACATCGTTGGTCACTACTACTGGCGTTTTTGTATCTGTAGCTAGGCGCATAATTTTTTGATTATACGCCTGCTGTTCTTCGTTATCATGTGCTTGAATTTCTAAAAAATAATATGGGAACAAAGACCTATATTCTTTTACCATCTCTACACATGTATTATAATCCTCTGTGCGAGATAGCCTACTAGCAAGACACGCAGAAAGAACAATAAAATTTTTTGCCCCCTCTTTTGCAATATCATAACGAGTTACACGAGGTTTGTAATAAAACCCATGTAAATGTCCAAGCGTAGAAATTCGATTAATTGCACGTCGCCCCTCTTCATTACGTGCAATAATAATCATGTGGTAGTATTTATTATTTGGATCTTTAATTTCCCTATCTTCACACTCGTATGCTTCGATACCGAATAGTTGTTTTACAGTTGGGTATTTGTCTTTAAGCTCTGCGTAGTATGGATGTGATGTAAGTTCGCCGTGCTCCGTAATTGCCAGAGCTCTCAGGCCAAGTTCAGATGCACGTTTCAGATTTTCTTCTGGTGAACTGTAACCATCTAGGATGCTAAAATACGAGTGTGTGTGTAGACTACTTGACATCATCACCACCTCCATTCATTTCGTATTGTCATTTTACAACCACAAGCATTTTACTTGCTCTTGTAACTGCAGTATATAACCATTTACGATGATACTCTCTATCTCCAAGCCACTCATCATATATAACTACTCTTTCAAATTCTGAGCCTTGACTCTTATGAACAGTAATAGCATAAGCGTAGTCGAATTCATAGGCACGAAGTGGCTTTGGATACTTCTTCCAGTTATTTGCATTGACCGTTGGCTCCTTATCTGTAAAAATTTTATAATCCATATGAAGCTGTTCGTATTCTCCATCATTATCTGATATAAAATTTGCAATCATTTTAGGATTATATAATGAGTCATCAGCTAGCGAAATGTGGTCAACTATACCAATCATACCATTAACCAATGGGTCTCCATTTGTCCCAACTTTATTCCATTGATTTTTAAGACAAATTACCTTATCGCCATTTTTTGGTGCTAAACCATATTCTTCACCCCATTTAATTTTTCGTAATTGCTCATTTAAACAATGCCGAGTTGCATTCTTGCCGCAAATAACCTGACTTGCACCAATTAGTAATTTGTCAGAAACTTTATCTAGAGGAAGGACTCTACATTCCTTTGGGCCTCCATATTCAATCCATTTACCATTCCTAATATCCATACTAAGACGAATAATAGGGGATTCAGATGCTTGTCTAACAACTTCATCGAGCATAGCATGTGGTGAATTTAGAATTTCACTATTGCCATCAATGGGAGGTAGCTGTCCACAGTCTCCTAATGCAAGAACATAAGTATTATGTTTTAATAGTTGTTCCCACATATCCTTTGGCAACATGCTACATTCATCTAATACAATTATCTTATAGTTATTTTCAAGATGTGTCTTCGGCGTAAATTCAAAAGTCCCGTCAGGTTTTTCTTTGGCGTTATATAAAAGTTTATGTGCAGTCATTGCATTAAAACATCCTTTGTTTTTAAGCACCAATGCGGCTTTACCAGTATATGCTATATAAACAACCTGACTTTCATGGATGTTTAATGCACTAATAATATGTTGAACAAGCGTTGTTTTGCCAGTTCCAGCGAACCCTGCTATTACGGTATATGGTTCATTATTTCTATATCGCTCAACGGCAATTTTAAGGCCATTCTCCTGACCTGCTGTAAGTATCAACTATACTCACCTCAATTTATTTTTATTCTCTTCTCTTTTCTTCTTTCTTTCAATCGCTTTTTCGAAACAAGTAATATCACAATAGTATGTCCTATGCTTTCCAGACTTTTTTACATAACCCATTTCTGATTCGTCACGTTTTACCTTGCAATAGGCACAAGTCTTTTTACTCATTCTAGTCACTCCATTCATTTTGTATTATTATTTTCTCAGTTTGCCACCCTTCATTGTTACCTTCGTTTTCTTAAAGTCTTTAAGCATTTCCTCAAATGGCTTATTTGCAGTAGAATGTTTTTCGGTAATAGTAAGGTCATCTCTCTGCCTTGGCGTATAAGTTCTTGCTTCTTGCGTGGCACGAAGTTTTACCGAACTCCCCTGAATAGACTGAATCTTGTTCTTAAATGCTTGACCCTGCTGGCTCTGGAAATAATCATAAATATCTTTAAGCAATTCGTTTTCTTCTTTGGCGGTTCTTCTACGAATACGAGTTTCGCGAATAGCCTTATATACGAGGTAACCCTTATACATGTCCTTAGGTTCCGACAATTCTGCTTCATGATTCAAGTCATTCAATTCGGCTTCACACTGCTTAATAATATCGAGATTCAGCTCATAGTTGCTAATTACACTCTTAAAGATTTCGACAATAGTACTACTGTAATTATTCACAATATTATTTGCCATATTTATACCCTTTCGTTACTTGCTTACACTAAGAATCGCTGCCACCGCAAATCCAAACAGAAAGCCAATCATTAAACTTACAAGTGCCGTAATAATATGTCCCATATGCTCACTCCATTCATTTTGTACTGCCAATATTATACTCGTGCGCTACTATTTTGTCAAGACCAAATGGGCGTACAGGAGACCTATACACCCATTTTTTACATTCGTCACTCGTCTAGTGAATCCTCCAAGTCATAAAGCGACATTGTATCATTGTTATAAATTGCTTCAGTAATATATTCAAAAAAATCCTCATCGTCACAGTGCTCTAGCAAATGTAGAAGCGACACGGCTATATCGATAATGTCATGCTTAGGTCCCATAGTTCATACTCCTCTCCATTCAAAACAATTAAGGTTATCTTCTTCAAGGCTACCGCCTCTGCACATACCTGCCACCGCATTTTTGTAATCATTACAAATTGAGCATAGACCATCGGGATGTTCAAATGCAAGTTTTAGGTCTTTCATAAGTGAACTCAGTTCAATTTTAGCCAGTCGAAGTTCTTCGGTTAATTGATTAATTCTTTGCTGCTTACTTTCATTCTCATACATCAGGTCAGCATTTGCCGATAATGCCTCATTAAGTTGATCAGCCAAACCATTAACGACATAATCTTTGCACTGAATAACTGCAGTAGGACGATTCTCAATGAACTTTCTGAACGATTCTATAGATATACGCTTGTCGTCCTCTGTTCTAATAATCATATGCTCTACTCTCTTGTCAAATTGTTCTAGCATATCTTCACGGCTAATTAGGTCTCCCATCGTGCATCCCCCTCAAACTTCGCACATAGCCTTATCGTCTTTGCTATACAACGTTCTTTAAGCATCTTCTGTACTTCTTCGCTAGTCACCATTACTTTCGGAGTTTTTGCATAACATCGTGGACAATAAAAATATGATTCCGCTCCACATGGAGTAAGCCAGTGCTCGGCATATAGCATTTTTGTTCCACACCACACGCAATTAATGTCATGACTACTAATATGAAGTTCAGCCATTACACTCCCTCCTTCGGCTTGATCCCAAGTTTCTTTGCGATGTCGGCAGGAACGGTGATGTCTCCGCATTTTATACATTCATGCTTCGCAACATTCTCGCAAAATTCGGTTGCGCCAAATGCTTTTTTAGGACAGGGGCAGTGTCCATCTGAGAAAAGCTGTTTCCAAGCATTTATCCAGCTCGGATACACTGTTTCTGGATTTTCTTTTGCCCAATCCATTACATATTTTTCAATTTTAATAAAATATGTATCGTCGCAGTCAAAACAGTTATAGAAGATACAGCAGCCATTGTGACTATTTAGCGGGCATCCTTTACATTGCACTTCGTCCGTTCCGTATATGTTACAAATTCGTTTTGCTTGCTTAATTACCTCAGTAAATTCTGCCATTGTTGATCCTCCTTCTTAGCCAAACAATACTTTCACAATTAAATAACCCAACAGGAACCATAACACAGGTGAGACATTTGCAAGTCCTTCGAGTATATCATCCCACATCATGTTTATCCTCCCATAGCTCAAATTCTCCGCAGCCGCACTCAGCCTCTTCGTTGATTTTGCAGCATCCACCACCAAGATAATTCTTACAAGTACAACAAGATTTTTCTTTCATTTGGTTGTCACCTCGTTGCCATTCATTTTGTATTCTTATAATAGCATTGCATGGAAAAAATTTCAATTGACCGAATGCACAAAGTTTTCATTCATTATTTGTAAGGAAGCAATGAAAATCATCACAATATCCACAATATTCTGCTATTTCCTGATGCTCTTCGTCTCTATGGAGCTTGCACTCAATTGGACCACCAATTTCCATATGACCATTTAGTTCAAATTCATCGTGAATTGCGTAAATGCAGAAGTCACAGCAAGGTTCACAATCATTATTACATAGAATCATAATTTACTCTCCAATCATTTTTAGAAATTCATTTTCAGTAAGAATTGGGATATTAAGTTCCATGGCTTTCTTATACTTTGAAGAACCGCTTGCTTCATTAGTAATAAGATAATCCGTATTTTTAGAAACAGAGCCAACAGCTTTTGCACCAATGGAAGCAATCTTTTCATTAATGGAGTCCCTAGTGAAACGGACGAGCTTACCAGTGACGCATAGAGATTTACCGTTGAATGGATTGTTGGCTACAGTTTTCTTTTCTGGCATAATAAAAATCATTTCATTTGCAAGTGAACAAATACCAGCAAAATACTCATCAAAATAATCCTGTAGGTTGTTTGCCATCACTTCTCCAAAGTCAGGCATTTGAGTAAAATCATATTTACAGAAAGTTGCGTCTAGCAAGTAATCGAATTTGTTTTCAAAATGATCTGCAATGGTTTTTGAAGCGCTTGAACCAATACCATCAATACCAAGCGCAGCAATAAAGTTTTCAAGCTTTACGTTTCTTGATTTCTCAATAGCTAGCAATAGTTTTTCAACTGATTTAGCGCCAAATCCGTCTAGTTTAATAAGTTGATCGCGGTGGTCTACAAGGTGGTAAATGCTCTGAAAACTATTGATATAGTTAAGAGAAATTAGCTTTTCCAAAGTTGCTTCGCTGAGTCCGTCAATTGCCATTCCTTTCTTCGAAACAAAATGGACAAACCGTGCAAGCTTTCTGGAGGGACAATTTTCATTCTGACAATATAGAACGTTGGCTGTTCCAGTGTTTTTAATAATAAGCGGCTTACCGCAAGATGGACATACATCAATGAGTTTATACGTATTAGAACAAGTGTTGTTCTGTAGTACGCCGGGGATAATTTCATTCATTTTTGCAACTACAATTTCATCGCCTTCACCAAGTTCAAGACTATTAAAATAATCAACATTGTGAAGTGTGGCTCTTGTAATTGTTGTGTTTCCAATCTCTACTGGATCAAACGTGGCAGTCAGAGAAACGACACCCGTGCGACAGGTATTATACTCTACTCCACGAAAAGTAGTTGTATGCTCTTCAACCTCCGGCTTTAGCGCAAATAGTCTTCTGTCGTGATGCCCGGTCGAACCAAGACTTTCACCGTATTCAAGATCATCATACTCGAAGCACCAGCCATCTGTTGGGTTTTCATAAGCTTCTCTGTTAAGATAGGCCAATGATTTTTCAAGCGTACCATATGTTGGAATCTGCACATGAGGAACCACATCGAACCCATTATTATAAAGAAATCTCAAAGATTCAAATTTAGTTTTTACTCCGATATCTCTCCAATTTACGAGAGTAAAAGCATAGAAATAAATATTGCGTTTTGCAGCTTCATTCGCGTCAAGCTGTCTTAGTCCACCAGATGCTACGTTGCGAGGATGACCAAGCGTGCCGTCCTTATTCATTTCATTGTAATACTTCCATGGAATCAGCGCTTCTCCGCGAATCTCTAGATAGCCCTTGTATGGAATTGTCATTGGAAGGTTTTTTATCATTTTAACGGTGTGCGTAATGTCCTCCCCATCCGTACCTGATCCGCGAGATAGACCCTGAATAAACTGTCCGTTATTGTACTTACAGACTACAGTGCTTCCATCTAACTTATAAGAAGCAACCACAAAATGATCGCCGATAAACTTCTTTACATCTTCAATATTTGTAGACTTGTCTGCAGAAAGCATTGGTACAGAATGATGAACTTTCATTAGGTATGGAAGTACTTCACCTTGTACTTTGCGCGTTGGGCTATTGGCAAGCCAAAAATCTGCTTCATTTTCAAGTTTTTCTAGCTCATTGTATTTTTTATCATAGATAGCATCACTAATCGTGGGGGAATCCAGATCATAATATTCATGGCAATACTGCAAAAGCTCTGCTGTTAATTTTTTAATCTGTTCAATTTTATCCATATAATCACCTCAATAAAATTTCTCCATCAAACATTGGAATATAAATACTTTCACTATTATCCCAATCTGGAATATCCTCAAAATCTACGAACTCCAAATCTGGTTTTAAATAATCAAGACCATGTTCAATACCATATAATATACATTTTCCAGAACGAAGCAGGTTCATAATTCCATGAGTGCCATACCATATATGCTTGATTGCTTCTTTAAGAACATTAAAGTCTTGTTCTATAGGGTATTTACCTTCATATTTAAACGCCTGTTTAAGAAAACCTCCAACGAGCAGTAGTGAATTTGTAAAATCGTTATCATGAACTGTAACTCGTAAATATTTTACACCCATATCGTCGTTACCTCCAAACAATTTTAAATATATTCTCCATATGCATGACCACTTAGAACACCTTCGTCATGTAAATATTTCATCCACATTTCGACTTGTTCTTTAACTATGTTTGCACATTCATTTTTTGAATTCCTATTTAGTATTTCTTGATAATCATAAAGCTGACAGAAATACATGTCCAATGTAATAATTTCAATGTCAGATCCATCCTTTGGAATTTTTACATCAAAATCAATAGATGTGCCGTGCCATCTTTTTTCTTTAGGAAATTTAATAGGTTTTGTAAACCACCAATAGGGGCTGTACTGTTCGCGATCTGTACCTTCGTAGTAATTTTTATGAAAGCCAATTTCCTTCATTCTTTCGTCTGACAATATAGTGGCCTTGATTGCTTTATTTGTTCCATTTGAATTCACTTCTATGTTCACGTATGTCACCTCATTCATTTTGTATTACTATAATAGACCTATATAAACAAAATTACAATTGACCAAATGCACAAACTTTTTTATATTATTTTATAAATGTTTTCCAATAAAAAATTTTATCTTAATAGTTCTAACACACTACGAACCTCATATGCATTACAACTGTCAAAAGTAACCTTATCTTTTTTCTTGCAATATATTTCCGTGGTTTCGTAGCTGTGCATATACTCTTTTCTACATTCAGAATACTTGCAAGTAGAACAACATTTGTCCTTTACCAACTCAATTATCATTGTTAGTAAATTAATTACCAATTCTTCTTTATCTTCCTCTGTTGGATTAAACGTTTTTTGAAAATCTGCCATCATATTATTCGCATTCCTTTATATGATTGGGAGAGCATTATGTGGCTCTCCCAAATAATTTTATTAGCTATTCTGTAACTGGTTCATTATTTTCTGCATTATCATTTTTTTCAGAATTGTCTACAGTGTCGCTATCTTTTTTTTGTTCTTCTTCGCTTGTCTTATAAAGCACATCTCCTAAATTAAAATCATATCCAACTCTACCCCTACCATCTATAAAAGCATATGCGCCAAGTTCGGTCTGTCCCGGAGATTTAAAATCTAGCTTAACCTTCTGAACGTTAAAACTAGCTGGTCCAACATCTGTGAGCGCTTCACCAGTAATCTCGGCATAAATATCACCATTAACAGAATAAATCTTTAGTCCCTTCATAAAAATGTCACTATTAATTGAAATCTTACTCATAGTATCTATCTCCTTTTTAATTTAGTTATTTTTATTTTCATTCATATTATTAATTAGAAAGTCATACGCCTTGTCCCATGTACTTAAATCAACCGGCTTATTATTCACTAGTACGTCTCCAGGCTTCCAGTCATGAAGCCAATCTAGCTCAAACATGAAATACGAAAGCCAATCATTTTTATCGTTAAAAATATTAGTTAAGATATCGAGTACGATATAGAATGTTTGTGGAACATAAAGCCCACAAAAATCTGGAGACAAAGCCTTCATTGCAACATCTACGTCGTTCATCTTTTTATCAAGCGTTTCAAGCTTATTCATAACTTCAACAAATGTTTCCTTTGAAATCATAAATCTTTTCTCCTTTAAAATCCTTATAATTATTTTTTGCACTACATTCATTATGATTACATCTAAATTCACTCCCATATACATAATATGCATTATCACAGTACGAACATAGATCTTTATTAGTAGCATATTGAATGTAATATTTTAATTCTTCGATGCCATGTAGGTGTAGAATTTCGTGCGCTCTGCATGTTGATTCATCATCAAATTGTTTATCGCAGTAGTTACAGCAATATTTAATCTTCATGCTCGTTCCCCTTTTTAGCTTCTTCAAAATAATCTTTCCATGAAAACCATTTGTTCTTGAACAAATGTCCAATTTTAATAATATTGCCGCCCCAACCTTCAATTTCTACGCGTACATATTTACCCATTAGTTCTTCCCACGACTCTACTTCTAGGGTCTTCATGAGTTCAATAATTGCACCGTATCCATCAGATGAATTATATTTGCCGACATCCGAAAACCAATGGTCTAAGCAATAACCCCCAAATGTACAACCCCATCCGTCGCCTTCTAGAAAAAGGTTTGCTGTAAGGCAACCATGATCTTCGCCAAGTTTTGTATTAGTGATTTTAGCATTTAGAATTTCTGTAGTCATAGTTTTTTTTCTCCATTCATTTTTTATTTCGCCGTTTGAAGCATATCTGCGATCCTTTTAAAACATACATCGCACAAATGAGTCTCAGCAAGATCATATTTATCAAAAGACGCTACTTTTATGTCTCCTGCGCCATATGCGTATACTAATACTTTACGTGGAAACTCATCAATAACATGAACATCTTTATCTATATCTTTTTTACACATGTCACATACATATCGAATCATCACACATCACCTCGTTAATTTAAAATTCAATTTTTAGATTTTTACGCATCTGATCTTGGCGAAAATGTAGCACCAGAGAGTTAATATCAAATTCATATTTTTGCATATATTTGGTGTGAGACATACTATTGCTACACGAATCAACTGATGCCTCAATCGTAACTTCGTCATGCTTCATGCCATAACGCTTCAACCACTTTTTGTTTGTGCGATATTTTTTGTGCCAACGTGCTTGAATCATAATTGACCTATTCCAATGGATTTTTTGTTTTGTATACGTAGACGGTGCACACATTTTATTAAATAAGGGCATGTTCATATCTACGTCAGTTAAAGTAATTTCTAATTCGTACGGCGTGTGTAACATATGAAAAACTTTAGACTCTTTTTTGTCTGACATAACTACATCAAATTCAGGAATAGCATCATCTAAAAGTTTCATTTGAATATTGTTACTATCAGATAGGTACAATGTACCCGAAGAAAAAGTTATTTTGCTATTCATCGCTACTACCTCAATTACCAATCTCGATCAAATATTTAATCGTTAATTGATCTTCTTTATACACTATAATTTCATCATTTCTTAGCATTCCTTTATCCGCATGAGCATGTAGACAATTGGCACCTGGTTTAAACTGTTGCAACTTATTGTAATCAAGATTATAATATTTGTTATCAAAATTATATACATCATATGGAGTACCATATGCTACCTCAAACAAAGCCATATATGCAACATTGTTGTTACCACGCGCCCAATAAGAACCAGACAACGAAGTGTACCCAATAGACTTCTGACACTTAGGGGCAAAATAAATCCCAAACCCGTACATCTTCCCTGTAATAATCGCATTAGTGGGCCTTAGCACCAGTCCAGTCTTGATAATAGACCAGAAATTCTCACTACGGCTACCATGAAATAAAAGCCTAATGTCCTTAATATTGTTCTCTGCAACAAACTTGTCAAAACGCTCTTGAGTTTTGATATTCTTAACCTTCCAAGCTTTTCTAAACTTACCAGCAGATTCATTCATCAGGAACTTAATCATTGCAACATCGTCATCAGTAGCCTCTCTCATCTCAAGCCCAAGTTCTTCGAGAATGGTCTGCGACTTCTTTTCAACTGGCTCAGTTGTTTCAACTTCGGGTTTTACATAAATCTGACCACGCATAACGTCAAGCAGATCCTGTTCCTTAGAAATGATTTGAGCAAAATCTTCTGGCTTGTTGGCAAGATAATCTCTAACGTTCCCCATCTTTCTTGGAATTACAGTAAAGAGCCTAAGAAGAATATCATTGAATGCTTCAATTGTGAAATGAGAATTTGCAAGTTCATTAATAATTTCCTGTGCAGCATCAACCATATCTTGAGTAACAGCAGATGCTTTTACAGTGTAATTCCTCTGAATGGTTTCACGAGCTAGGTTCTGAAGCTTTTCTACAATAGCTCTTACTGCGGCGTTTTCAATTTCCTTGTATGGACTTTCAGGATTGGTAGAAGAAATCTCCTCTACCAAGTCCTGTTTTAGGTCTGTTACATCTACATAACCTTTTTTGATTTTAGATTTTGCTTGCGATTCAAATTTTGAGATTGGATAATATGTCGTTGTTTTAGTAGAATCAATTCTGCCATACTCCACTCTAAATCTATCGCCTTCAGGGAACATGTTATAATATTTATTATTATTTGCTGCCGTAGTCATAATGAGATAAGTTGGTCTAATTTCGAACATATAAGTTAAACCTCCACTTACAGCTCACAAATCACAATCTCAACGTCCGTATTCTCAAATACTTCGCAGATGATTTTATAAACCTTTGACCACTCAAGACGATCAAGCCCTGACGCGATACGGGGCATTGCCAACTTAGTAATACATTCAAAATCCATCTGTTCCTTCATCATTTCAAGTGCACCTCTTACAGATTCATAGGTTGGCTTGTGCCAATACTTCTGTTTAGTAACAAGATTGAACACATTATCAACCAGTAAAGCGTCCCCGCCATGATATTCATAATCAGGATACTTATTAAACAGCTTAAAACGCATGTTGTAAACAAAATCAAAGGTTGTTGCGATACCTGCCCCAAGAGCGAAGTCGGAGCTGATGCAGTGAGCGAAGTAATATCCCTGTGGCATAGTAAATAGGTCACGCTTTTCAGTAGTAATAGTCATAATTTTAGTCCTCCTTTATATTTATTCATTTTGTATTGTGTATTCTTCAATTGTACATTGTGGAGTATAAACACCTTTATATTCACTTAAACCAACTTTTGCTACAACGTTAATATTAATATCTTCACCATCATCTTCCCACGCAGACGCCCATTCTAATAATGGATCTGATTCTGGAAGTTTGAACAGCACATACTTAATATCATTTATTGTAAACGCAATACTATCAAAGTTCTTACCTTGAACATGAGTGTCTGAGCGCTTGATTGTAATATTTTCAATAGCCACTAGCGGTTCAGAAAGCCCCTGCCCCCACAGATCTTGATATTTATCAATTGTTTGGATAAAACTAATATCAAGGTCATTCATGTCAAGAATAAAATCGACAGCATAAACTTTATCCATGTTTACTGAATCAAGCTTTTCATTAAACCATTCTCGCACATTTTCAAGATTTTCTGCGAGCAATGCAGTGCCAAAGGCTGCATTATGACCCTGAGCTAGAGTAATATAAGGACACTGCTCCGTCAACGCTCTAAAGTCTTCAATTGGGCAATTATTAAATGCTCGTCCAGATCCCGCCAATTCATCTCCATGCCTACGAACAAGTAATGTAGGTTTATTTATTGCCTCACTGATACGAATCGCTACTAAACCGGTTAATGACTGATCAATTTCGTTAGTTGCATCAATAATAGCAACCTTATCATTCTCACATTCATACGCCTTGTCAAGAAGCAACTTAACAGATTTATCTCTTGAACGATTCTGTTTTCCTCTATACGAAGTCATTAAACGAGCCATATGCTCGTAAATATTTTCTTCTGTTGGAAATGATTCGCCACGTTTTGTATATTCAAACATTTCTGACTCATCTTCGCAGAAGGCTCTAACCAACAGCTCTCTCTCTTCAAAAGTAGCCAAGCGCAGAAATGCATTAATTTGAGGCGCGATGAAGAACGCGATAGTGTGCGGATTTACATGTCCTTTCATTGAAAATCCTTGTGATTTTACAAGTTCCTCGAACATTTTATTATGAATGTTCTGAAGACCGACATTAATTGTTGCACGAGTGCTTTCAGATTTAATATTCATAACATCTGCAATATTTGCTAGAGCTACTAGGTCTATAAATTGAGATGCGTAGTCTTCCCAATAATATTCATCAAGTGCTCTAAGGAAGTCCCATGTAATATGTGTACCGCAAGCAGCTTTATTATAGTAACTACTTGATGTTTGATTGTTAATCAAAATACCGGGATATTCTCTATGGTCACTCTTCTCGTGATGGTCAGCGGTTATGACATTAATTCCAGAATCAATTAGCACTTGGCACTCATCAATATCATTTGAAGAACTATCAGGAATAATCATAAGCTTTATATCATCTGGAATTTCAAAATCCTGAGATTCAAGACCATGAGCCTTGTTTTTCTGATGGACAATCAGATGAACAGGGTAATCTTCCTTGAGCGACCAAATATATTTTGCCATAATAGTGGCGCTACATATTCCATCAGTGTCGGTATCAACAAGAATACCGACTGGGTCACTCCTTTCGAAATGCCTCACAAAGCATCCAACTGCATCATTAATATTATCAAGATGGTCATATGGTTCGATATCGTCTTCTGATAACGACATATACTTCTTGCAATTTTCTACGCCCCTATTTACCAATACGGTTTCAATTGGACTTGATATGTCGTTTGCGCTCCCTTTGATTAACTCATATCTCAACTCGCATCACCATCCATAAATTCGTCCTCCAGTACTACGCAATTAATTTTTCCGCTATGAGCGACACATGAATCAATTCCTATATAATTATCGCCATAATAAGGACTAAAATCAGCGCCATATCCAAATTCTGGACTACCTTCATATTTATTATGTGCCCAACTAGTATTCCAGTGCCCGAATAGCAATGTCTTATCTGGAAGCAATCCTTGTTCTGCAAATTCATATGGGTTGTTCCATCTGGCATCAGCCCACTGCTGGTCATTTGCTTCGCGCCAGTTCTCCATCTTTAAGTACTTGCGATTACGAGTGTAATATGGGGGCAAGTTGTCATTACAATTTAGTGGCACCCATGCGTGGACGAAGATATAACTTTTAGTTTCAAAATAATTTACCATACTCTTGCGAAACATACGAGTCATTGCTTCTGCATGTTCGCAACACTCTGCAAAAGAATAACCTAAGTTCATGCCGCCAAGTATACAAATTGTTTTGTAAGTTCCATTTGAAATATCATGGCCCCAATACTCTCCACGCTCACAACAATCTTCAAAAAGGTCCATGTGATTTCCTCTAATCAACACTTTTCGAGGGAGTCTCTTTAAATATTGCATTACCTCAAAAGGTTGCTTACCCCTGTCCCATATATCCCCCAACGAAATTAGCCAATGCTCTTCATTATTGGGGTCGAACCCTGCATTATCAAGTGCTTCACGCATTTCGTTGTAGAACCCATGCATATCTGAAATGCAAAATAGCTTTGCCATGTCTTATCCCTCCTGTCTGCATTCATTATACACCATTCATCTTGTATTGTCTATTGACGGTTTGAACAAAAATGTGGCTCCGGTTTTAGCCAGAGCCTATAAAATTTAATGTGCCGCTAGGTCAGCTTCATGCAGTTGGTCTACCATTGATTTTAAAAATGGAGGTAAGTTCCTATAATACTTCTCATTTAAAAATGGAGACATATGAGTACTTACGAGCCAAAGAATGTCTACATTTCGTGTAATACCGCACAGAATCCACGCAGAGACACATTGATGTTGGTAATAATGAGCTACCTCTGTTACCTCACTTTTTTTATTTATAAAGCTCTTTACATACGGCTTGCCACAATCATGCCAAGCAGAGGCTGCTAAAACATCTTCGCTAAAACCATGTTCTTTTGCATAGTCACATGCTGCAATGCTATGGTCCATAATTGATAATGTGTGATTCGGATTGTCATGTGGAATTTTCATTGACTCGTGAAGCGCGAGAATATAATTAGTCCGTTCTTTTGTTTTATAATCCTGTGGCCAAATAACATTAATCTCATCGATACCTTCATCGTGAAAAGGAAATTGAAAGCGTTTCAGCATTTTGTCAATGACTTCTTTTCCAACAGTACGTTCACGTGCAGCATCTCTTTCAATGCAAGTTTCAATAGGTGCCCAAATAACCTTACACTCAATTTTTGCAAACTTAGGACAAGCTGCAATAATTCCAGCTCTATCTTTACGAGTTAATGCGGTAGAATCATATATAACAGATTTACCATTGTTTAAGGCATCAACAGCCCTTTTCTGCATTAATGAAAACACCTCATTAGGATTGCCCTGAATAGATTCATCCCCGTATAACTCCTTCCTAATTAAATCAGAAGATAAATGAACCCAACCAAGTTCTTCAAAACTTTGGGCGTATGTACTTTTTCCAGAGCCGGGAATTCCACATAAAATTATACATTTTGGTCTAATCAATTCGATCACCTACTTATTTTATTAAAAATTGTGTCGTTTCTAATCTTAGATCATCAATACAAATTTTAGAATAATGCGTGTAGGGTATTCGTATTAATGGAATATGATTATCAATACACCATTGATTTTTTAACTTATCGCTATTCTGTCTTATTTTAAACTTCCCATCATTATCCCATTTACTATCCTCTCGATAAAAATAATGCTGCCATCCGTCATATTCTATTAGATATTGTAATTTTTGATTATTATCAAAAATATAAAAATCGTATTTTGCGTGTCCACCAGTCGGTAGTATTAAATCATGAGATAGGTTTTTCTTAAATATAATGTTGTTCTCAGACAATATTTTAGATATTTTTTCTTCTCCCGCAGATATAAGACAACCGCAACTTTGCGTATGACCATCTTTTAAATGATTGCCCATTGTGACGGTCTGAGTCCCACATTCACATATGCAATCCCAATAATATGTACGACTGGCTGCATCATAAGAATTTAAACCTTTAACTGTTAATCTACCAAATTGCAATCCTGTTAAATCTTGGAAATATAATTGTGATAAGTTTTCTTTTCTAAAACATCCACAGCTTGTACTTAATCCTCTTGTAAGGTTTGTAGAATAAAATATTTTTTCATTACCACAATCACATCTGCATAAATATCTAACTTGTTTACCTTTATTCACCACTCTATTAATTACAGTTAACATTCCAAATTTTTGACCAGTTAAATCATTAATTCTTGCAGCTCCAAGTTCTTTCCGTAAACATCCGCAACTTTTTGTATTTTCAGAAATTAAATCCGATCTACGAATACTTATCGTCGTTCCGCAATCACATTGGCAAATCCATGAATTAGATTTATTGGTATCTTCTTTAATAACTATTAATCTTCCAAATCTTTGTCCGATAAGATTCTTTTGTTGTTTTTTTAAACATCCACAAGATGTTGTACTATTATTTCTTAAATATTCAGACTTGACTGAAATTGTATTACCACAACCACACATACATTTCCACATGGTTGCCTTTTGACCAGAAGGTTTAATATATGATTCATCTTTTTCTAATACAATCAAATTACCAAATCTTTGTTCGGTTAAATCAATTAATTTAGACACAAAATCACTTCCAATATTGCATTAATTTTGTATCGTTTTGCATTTTTTATTTTTTGTATTCTGAGAGGGCTTCGAATATACCTCGTAAAGCCCTCTCGATAATTCATTTAAATCACTTTTTCTTATCGACACTCACTTAACTCTTAAAGAATGAACCAATTACCGCCAAAGTTCCACAGATAATAGGAATCTTATCTGCACTAAACCTTGTTGTATTGAAGATAAGATTCAACCCATCAACAACGAACCCTCCAATAATCCATTTTAAAACCAATCCTGAAATTGCTCCAGCTAGAAAAACTAAAATTGGCACAATAAACATTGCAATTATGGTGGATATAATTTCTACGTAATAATTTTTCTTCATTTTATTCACTCTATTCATTTTGTGTTATCACTTCTTCGTCTTGAGCTTCCTCGATGTCTGGCGCGTCCGCAACATCCTTGGCAATTCCTTCCAAAACTTTGAAGCTAAAATTCTTGTGCTTATAAACAGCAATATTAGGACGATTTACGATACGAACAACAACGCCCTCTCGGATATGAGTAAGTCCGATTGGATCTGGCCCATCAAAATACTGCTCAACCTTTTTAACGACATATTCACCCGGATTAATACCATCAGGAATAATAAATCGTTCAAATACAGGAACGGTATGTACATCCATCTGCTCACAGCGATAACGCATCTGGTCGGGGGACATCTCAACTACATCACCATCTTCATTAACCATGGTCATACGATATACATAAACATCACAGCAAGGAGCAAGATCAACATTATCAAATTCATCCAGCAGATAATCATAATGACCATTCTGCTCACAACCATAAGAAAAGATAGTTTCCTCACCATATTGCTTAGTAAATGCCTTATCAGAAATTTTAGAATTCTTTACAGAGGCCATGATGGGAGCACCATTCGGTCCTTGGAACCCTACGATTTCGTAGTAGGCCACCTCACCTTTGCGCAGCTTACCTTCAAACTTCTTCGCCATTTCCTCACGGAAAGAATTATCATCATAGAAACCTCCAGTATGAGTAGCGTTAAGCACTACACGACGAGTGCCAGTAACATATCCATATTCGAAATAGTCTTTACCATGCCGTCTAAGCAGCTTATCAAACCAAGTACGCTTGGTATTGAGCAGTGGCAAATATCCAGTACGTCCAGATGTGCCATGCATTTTAAGTGTTAGCTCCACAACATCTCCGACCTTAAAAGCATTAAGATTATATGCAAGCTGAGGCGTATCAATGTGCTCATAGAAAGTAGGTGCAAAATTAACCTTCGCCTTCTTGCCGGGGGCTGTGCCACGATAACGTACATAATTACATTGTGGGATATATTTCTTACAAATTTCCTTCCCATTTAGAGTGGAAATTGTATCGCCGTCCTTAAGCTCAGAAATCTTACAAAAATCCGCCAAACAAGTTAGCGGTAGAAATAGACCATCAGATTTTTCGCCACGAAGCTTCAGCGCCTTAATATTACGCTTTTCAGGATCTAGATAACCGCCACAAGGATTACCATTTTCGTCTTTACGACGAACCAGATCATTCACTTTACAAAACTCTTCAGAAAGCTGTCCGTCAACAGGGAAATAAACACCGAGCTGACCCTCGACATAATCCAAAGAAACAATTACAGAATTTCCAAAGCATTCGCCAATCTGTAGACGATCCGCATTAGAATGCTTGTGTACGTTTTTAAGTGTAGTAATAAAACCAGTGTATGCCATTATTCATTATCCTCCTTTTTAGTCATGCCATCTATTTCCTCTGTACCGTTCAATTACCCTACGAAGCCCCGGATAATTATCAATTGTTGCATTGGTGTATTCAAGTTCATCTAGAATGGTTCTCTCTTCCGCAATAGAACTAGCATATCTCGCAACTCCTTCTACAATTTCTTCCCAAGTGTAATTATCCATTTTATCACCTCATTTCTTTAGTCCAAATAAATCCACAATAAGACGCTCCGTTTTCAATCGCTGCAATCAATTTAACTGTATAATTAATGCCAATACTTACAGATTTTTCATTTGAAATGTTTTTTGAAATTGCCTTACCATAATTACACGCCAATGAATATGCTGCTCTTTCAATAGAACGAAACGTAACTTCTTTTCCGTTTTTTACATTATGGCCAACAATATACTCAACCTTAATATCAGAACATGAATCACCTTTAGCAACATTGCAATTAACACACATTGTCTGCATATTAGAAACTTTATCTGCGCCACCTTTACTAGCAGGAATAATATGGTCTTTCGTAATCAACGTACCATCATCTGCGTAAAGGTTAAAATGTCTGCGGTTTGTATTTTTGTCACCACAAAGTTTAAAATGTGTTCCAGCTTTACCACAACATGCACACTTAACCCCTTTCTGATAAAAAGTCATATATCGAAGAGAATCTTTGTACACATTAAATCCATCAACAATAATGTTCGACTTGCGCTTATTGTTATCATCGCCAACAAGATGCTCTTCGCCAATCATTTCAAAAACATCATTAATACCATACTTCTTATCTTCGATAACCATTTTATTTTCTCCATTCATTTTGTATTGTCATTCCCTGCAAATAATATACCACAGAATATATAAAAGAACAATTGACGGAATAACCAAAGATTCCAAGGCCATTCCGTCTAATTTTTACTAATTTACAAACTTAATGCAACCTGAGCAAAACGGCAAAATCCAACCCCTGCTTTGTGTAGTAGCTAATCTCCCACACTTCACGCAAGTTTTCCTGCTAATAAGTTCATACTTCCCGATTATTTCTTCAATTTTGTCATATAACAAATCATCATTAATCGGGTTTTCATAGTACCAGCATACTCGAAGCTCACCAAATTTTTCCTTACAGTCTGATATAACAAAATCATCTATGTGTGATCCAAGCACATCAACTAGTTCATCTACCAGCCTTGGGATAATAGACTTGCGCCAGCCATCTGGTATACCATATTTATCAAGCTGCGATAAAACATGCTGCCTGCTATCCGCAATATAATCTTTCCATTCGTTAGACACCACAATCACCCTTCGTACATTTCGAACAGCCCAGCAAGTGTTTTACCATTTACTCGTGCAAGATCAACCGCACAGGCACAGATATTACTTTCCATACCAATGTGTAAACCTTTATGAAAATAATCTAAGAGTGAATCATAGGTATCATTGCCGTCTTGTGTTTCCCAACCAATCATAAACTGACCGTTTACCGTAAAGAAATCGCATGCACTACCCATATTTGAACCTTTGGCAAATCTATACCAACCAAATGAGTCATCCCATTCTGGAGTTTCTTCAAGTAGCTTAAAGTCCTTCTTATCTAGCTCCCAAACCTCGTAATAAGGTTCATGTGAACTTCTATAAGTCCTCTTTGCGTTAATATCTAGTGCTTCAAATGCATTTTCTAGTCCGTCGCCGCCAAAAATCTCAATAGCTGCCATTAATTCTCATTCTCCTTTACTTCAATAGTATTCCAGTCTTTAGTTATAATAAGTTTGTCGAGAACGTCTCTGACTGTTTCCTCGGCGCATTCTCTCTTTTTCTGTTTCATAATGACATCAATAATGTATTTCACAATAATGCTTTCAATTGAATCATATTTTTGAATTTCCTCTAGTATATCCTCAAATGATACGCAGCTTAGATTAGTTTTATACTTAAATGCACATTCGTTGATATCGTATAGTATCTCTTGTATTGTAACATTATGTACTACCTTCCTCCAGTGTGGAAATTTTGTACTATATTCTTGAATTTGAACTCTATAATAATATCTTTGCAAAAAATCACAATATGGCGTTATTTTATACCTGAATATCATTATTTTGCTCCTTTACTTTTAGATACTCTTTCATTGCTTTAATAGTATTTAAAATTTCACATTTATGCACATTCTTTTCTACCCAATCAAAATAATCTGGCTCACTCTTATAAACGTCAATGTATCTCCTACCTTTGTGTTTACCAAAATCAAGTACAGTGTCTTCAGTGAAAATTATTGTTGCTGGTTGCTCTATAACAAGATTGTCAAAATCCAAAGTTAAACTTTTTCTCGATGCAAGATAGTCCGCTGTATGAACCATACGAGAATATTTATTATTCGGTTTAGGGAGTACAACATCACTCTTTTTATCTGTATTCCATTGCCCCATATGTCTGGAAATCGTATCTGCGACAAGTTCGATCTCTTCATGGCTCAAATACTGCCCATCAAAGCTTCTAACAACATCTGCCATTAATAGCGGATGATTAAATTTTGTGTACTTTGATTTTTCATAGTCTTCCTGCGACCCAGATTTGCGTCCATCATGAACTAGCCCACTTAGTCTAATAAGATCTCGCTCCCTGCTTGTAAGCTTACTATTATATTGTTCAAGCTCCAAAAAGAAATTTAGAAACCTCACTACTGCAATCTGATGCCGCATAAGACCGCCTTCGCCAAGCGAATAAGCTGGATGATATTTCCCTGTAGACGATGCTCCGACACACCAAATATAATCTGGCATATCATCAAGTAGCACGGTTGCAAATTCTTTAATGTCCTCATTCTCGAAAGTGTTTAAAATTGATTGCACTAAATTCATTCTTACTTCTGTCATCATTCACTATCTCCAATATCAATATCAATTACTAACCTATCTGTTTTCCCACAATTTTCACATGGCTCTTTATAGTTAGACAGCACAATGTGTTTCTGCAGCTTTCTCTTTGGTTTTTCAATACTTAGAAAACACTGCTTACAGTACTTGTAAAGATTCTTTGCGTCGTTCATACTTAATTCCTTTCTTAATTTAGAATATCTTCGTGCGAATAACCGCCGTTATTCGAATAATAAATATTACGTATACCAAGCTTCTTGATTAGTGCCATACACGAATCACACGGACGTGCAAGCATGGGGGTACCTTTTTTACTTTCTCTATACACATACAAATCAACATATCTAAAATCTATATCTTTTCTTCCAATCAATGGTTTTAGACAAGATACTTCAGAATGTATAGATGCTGGCGTATCCTCAGAAAAACGATAAATATTATATTGCTTTTGCAAAGTATCCGTTTTCCGAGAATTGCATCCGCTAGAAATAATACGATGTTTATATACTGCGCAACTTCCAACAGCAACCCTCGGAAAATCACTAAGCTTCGAGACTGCCCGTGCTGCGTTAAAAAAGGCGAGTCTCCTCCGTGTCATAGTCATCCAAATCTTCATCCTCTTCATATTCATACTCATACAAGTATTTACTCTTACGATCTCTTACTCTGTCATAACCCTTTGGATTCTTTAAAATCTTTGGGTTGCGCCCAGATAGGTATAGGTCATATAGTTCTAGATCTTCTTCGTGGGTGTTATTGGTATTAATCATCATATTCAACCCTTTCTAAATCATTAATAATACAGTCCAAGCACCATTCTTCATTATTCCATTTATATAAGCCCTCAGTTTCTTCATGACATTTATCACAGTAAAAACGTGTAATTTTATAGTACGGGCAAGCTTCATATAAGCAACCCATCTCTGTAGGGCACCCCACACAGCCGCTTTCTATAACAATCAAAAGCATCATCCTCATTCATTTTGTATTGTCTGAATTCCGTATTCTTCAAATAGATTACGTTGCGGAGCAAATTCACCAAAGTACTCTGCTTCTGCTTTAAGCCTAGCACGAATTGCGTCATCTTTATTTATAAAACATCCAAGATTAATCTCTTTATAATTGATGACTATCCTAGCTCGCCATTTCTGTATGTTCTTACAAAATCGTACTCCAATAAAACCACTAGTGTTTGTTTTTCTTACGGGTTGGTTTTGTACTTGTTGTGATGGTGTTGCATCTCTTAGATTTATTTTTCTATTATCCAAAGGATTGCGGTTTTTATGATCTATATTTTTCTTTCCAGTTATCAATTGATGCAACAAAATTGCTTTCTTCTCGTCTTTGCTCCATGCTCGAACGTCATGATGCCCACTGCAGGTAACACATTCATACCAACAATAATCTTTAATTTTGTCAAAATCTTCCTCGTCAAAGTAAAATGGATTGCCTGTATTAGATAAATATCCTATTCCAAATTCATTTGACATGTCATACTTTAATATTTTATGTCGTGTTTTTTTAGATATAATAGCAGCATTTTCGCGTCTAATACACCCACACGACTTTGTGCCATTTTTCTTTTTTAAATTATTGCTGGTTACGATGCACTCTTCCCCACAATCACAAATGCATCTCCATTGCGGAATATGCCTTCCTTTAGGAGAAATGTAATCATTTACACGTTCTAATACAATTAATCTGCCAAATCTTTGACCTATTAAATCTTCCCAACCTCTCCCCATTCTATCGCCTCAATTCATAAATATTATTTCCAAAAAGATATCTAAATTTTTCAAAGTCATCACTAGGGGACTGTTTGTCTAGTAAAATATTATCTTTATCGTAAATATAATATACCGGTATATTTTCAGGGAATACTGATGATACAGATTTAATTTCATCTACTGAAATTCCTTTGTCTAACGCAACAATAGGCGCACACCCTGTTCTTATAATCAACTCCATCTGAGTTTTTGAAATAGATTTACCGCCAATCGCCACACAATTTCGTATACCATTTGATGCACATTGAGCCACACTCTTTTCTGCTTCAAAAATTAAAAGTTGATTGCTATTTTTGATATAATTCTTATTCTCATATAATCCATACAAAATTTTAGATTTTACAGTTGGTTCGATATAAACATATTTTGGGTTATACTCGTCTGGTTCTCCTAATAATCGCCCCTTCACACCGCATAAATCTCCAATTGGCGTTCTAATAGGAATTGTGATTCTATTGGTTTGTGGGTCATAACCATAACCCAATTCCTGTTGTATATCTAGAGATATTCCATCATTTTCAAACATTTTATTTGGGTAAGGAAGATAATAATTTAATATTTCTTCTGGAATTGGGACTACTGATCTGTTATCTTCATCATTACCGTCATTACTCATTTCTCGAAGGAAACGAAGTATTTTTAAGCTTTCAGGCACATCATCTGGTTCGTGGTAGTAGTCCAGTCCCACTGTATCGCAAACCCATTTCATAGACTCAGCGAACGTGCACTGTTTAAAATACGCCACTAAATCAAAAATGTCAGTTGCTCTTTTTGTTTTAGAAATCTGTCGCGTATAATCAATGCAGTTGAGATTTTCGTTGAGGTAAAGCGTAATTGCTTGTTTATTATTCCCGTCTGGATTTTGAGCAGAGATATACTCACCCCTGTTACGAACATGTCCACAGCCAAGAGCTGTAAGAACATCTTCACACAACTCATTGTTTAACAAATATTCTTTTAGCTCATTGACTTGCATCATCGTTCACCCATCAATTTATTTTCCAGTTTCTGGTACTATTATACATCATTCATTTTGTATTGTCAAGCCCTTTTTGAACTAAAATCCACACACCACCATTTTTAACACCTTTAGATAGTGCTTCTTCGTGTGTTTCAACCGCAATATCAATGTGCTTGCCATTAACGGCCCCTCCACAATCATCAGCCGTGTACCATCCATAACCCTCAATGTACACTTGAGATCCATACGGAATCAGTGAAGGGTCTACTGCAATAGTCTTGCCTACTATTATTTTTGTTCCAGTTGCTGTGAATCCATCGCCATTGCCACAAATATGGTCAAATTCCTCTGTACAATAATGAGTTAACTTAAAATCTCCTAGATAAACTAATTCATATTCAATACTTTTTAGCGCTGAAATCGTCTCGTTTGCTTTGTCTAAGGATTTGGTCGTGTGATCTAATTGAACGGCTAATTCATCTGATTTTCTAATAGTCAACTCTAGTTTTTCAGTAACAGAAGCAAGCTTTTCTTGCACATATTGAAGTAGTTTATCTTTAGTATTTAATTGATAGTTATAAAACAACGTACTTAACAAAAGGAAAATCGACACAACAATCAAGAAAATACTACACAAATTACGTCTCATTATTTCTCAACCTTTCAACTAGTTTTGTAATTATATTTGCGGCTTGGTCAATCTCTTCTTCAGTATTAAACTCATCAAGAGTAATTCTAATTGTGCTTAGTGCTTGGCTATCACTTAATCCAATAGCTTTTAATGTTTTTGAAGGTTCTGGGCTATAAGAATTACATGCAGAGCCTTTAGATAGAAATATGGAATTCAGTGCGCACATAGTAACGAGAGTTTCTGCATTGATCCCATCAATTGTAATACTAATGTTATTTTTAAGTCTATTACAATCCGTTGATGGGCCATTGAGTGTAGTTCCATTAATTGTTAATAATTTTGATAGAAGTATATTTTTAAGTTTCCCAATATTTTCTGATGCATTATGAAGCCTAGTTATTTCTAATGCCTTGCCAGCTCCAGCAATAGAAGCTGTATTGTATGTCCCTGCACGGTTGCCCTGTTCTTGTCCACCTAGAATCAATGGTTGTAATTTAAATCCATCTTTAATATATAAAAATCCAACGCCCTTATCTGAGTGCATCTTCTGAAATGATGCGCTCATTAAATCAATACCTAATTCTTTAACGTTAACTCTTTGTTCTGGTAATAGTTGTGTTACATCCGTATGAAATATACCACCATGTTTATGTGTAATATTTGAAATTGCTCTTAGATCTTGAATTACGCCTATCTCACTATTAGCAGCGTGAATAGATACTAAAGATTTATGATTATTATATCTGTTCAATATACAATCAAGCTCTTCAAGATCTATAAAACCATAATTATCATTATTTACCAACATAGCATCATAATACTCATTAAGACATTCTATTGATTTATGCTCTAACTTGCTTGACACAACATACATATACGACATAACTCTATATGCCAAGCTATTTGCTTCACATGCCCCAGAGGTAAATATAATTTCTGATGGATCTGCGTTAATATCATCCGCAATTTGCTGGCGTACAGTTTCAATAATTCGTCTAGAATCATCTGCATAACTAGAAGACGGGTTGTGCCAGTGATTCTGCATGACATTAATTATAGTGCTAATTACTTCGGGATAAGGTCTAGTTGTAGCAGATGCATCCAAATAAATTTCGTTCATGTTGATTTCACCCCTTCAGTAATTTTGTATTGCTCAAATAAGTGTTTTTGTGGAGCTGACCCTCCAAGATATTTTAATTCTGCCTTCAATCTAACTATAATAGCATCGTCTTTATTATCAAAACGCCCTAAGTATATTCTTTTATTGTTAATATTAATCTGAGAACACCATCGTTGCTCTCTCGAAAGCCACTTTACACCCCGAATTCCACTTTTATTATTTGTTTGAATTCCATGATTCATTGCTTGACAGAATTTATCAGCCCATCTACAATTTTCAGGGCAGTAGTTGCCGTTAACATCAATTCTATCAATGGTACATTCCGCAAATGGCGCATCTTCATCATATCCATTAAGCATTGCCCAATTGTAAAATGATTCAAAATCCTCTTTCCATTCGTTACATATCGTTACACCTTTCCCGCCATAATGAGAATAAAACTCAGAATTCTGGTTGTAGCATCTTTCCTTCATACTTTGCCATACTCTATACAATCTTGTTTTTGTTTTTCCGTGTTTTGTAATTGCTTTTTTTCTTCTATTTTTTCCTAGACAGCCGCAACTTAATATAGAGCCTTGTCTTAAATGAGTGGCTTGAACTGTTATTAAATTATGCTCCTCGCAGCTACATTCACATAACCATTGGACAGTGTGTTTCCCCGTTGTTGGATTAATATAATCCTCGTCTCTACGAATAACAGTTAATCTACTATCTGAGAAACCATGTTCTGACATTACCCATCCAGTCATATCTATAAAGTTAGATCTTGCATGTTCTTTTCGCAAACATCCACAAGACAACGTGTTACCGTTTTTTAATGACGAACCCAATACTGTTATCAGATTATGATCTGCACAATTACATTCGCACAGCCATTTGGCACAATGTTCGCCATTAGACTTTATATAATCTTCGACTTGTTTAATTACTGTTAGCCTACTATCGGGTACTCCATGTTCTGCCATTATCCAACCAGTCATATCTTCTCTAACCCTTACCATTTAATCTCCCCTCCCATTCATTTTGTATTGTCATTATAGCACGTTTTTCCAATTTGTCAAGATATATAAATAAAAAAAGATGAGGGAATTAATTCCCCTCACCCATTGGAATATCAATAATCGGAAGAGCTCCAGTACCCATCATATAAGTCGGAAGATCGCCAGACCAGTTCTTCGCATATTCGTAAGCAACAACGTCATTAGTAATTACCTCGGCAAGAGCTTTTGTTGCTTCCGCTTCTTTTTCACCCTTATAAGCGATTGCATCTGCCTCAAGCTGTGCTACTTCAAAATCTGCCTGTGCCTTAATTCGAGCTGCTTCAGCATCTGCATTCGCGTTAATTTCACGAACCGTAGCATCATTTTCAGCCTGAATCTTAGTGCGTTCTGCTGCCTGTCTAGTACGTTCTGTTTCCATTTGCTGCTGCGTCTTATCACGAAGAGCTTCCTGCTCTGCTACCTGTTTTGCTTCAATAGCATCTGTATAAGCATCAGAGAAATCAAAATCGTCAATTACCACGGTAACACTAATACCATACTGAGACGCAAAATTCGAAACTGTAGTGTCGATATTGTCCTGAAGCTGTGTGCGCAATTCCGTCATGTTTTCGGCTTTAACAAGGCCAAATTCTGCTTTAATTGCATTATTTACATGAGGCTTAATAAGAACGTTAAAGTAATTAACGCCAACGGTCTTGTAAATGTTAGGAGTTGCGGACGATGATAGATTATACTTTACAGTATAAGTATATGATACCTCTTGTAGATCCGCAGAAAAACACATATTTGTTTCTGTAAAAATCTGTTCCTTATTCGTCATTGTTGTGATATTCTGCCATGGCGCATGAAAATTTACACCTTCTGGAAGGTTCCTGTCTTCTACGCGCCCAAACGTAGTAAGGATTCCGGTATGACCAGTTGGAACAATAGAAATGCAAGAAGCTCCAATAATAATTACTGCAAGCACAACCGCAGCCACACTTATGAGTACTCCTACACGACTAGAACCAAGCTTTGGACAAACAATACGCGCAATAATTGCTACAATAATTAGTAGGACACCAATCACAATACTAAACATGAAAACATCCTTTCTTTGTTGCTTTTAAGCGTCAGTCTACGCCAGAGGATGCTAACTGAACTTTTCTTTATCCTCTTATACCTGTATCTTTTCCGCCCGGTATCCCGACTTGCAGTTTATTTTACATTGATTCAGTGTCAATGGTGGCTTTTCTTTGTCGGTATTCCACAGGTGCCACAACCACCGCCCTTTTCGGTACCGCTGTTTTGTCCGCGATTTGTAAAAGGGATAAAATCCAACTCGACCGCGACGTGATCTTGCGAAGCAGCGCATTCCTCCCGAGATCGATCTGCTATTCATCAACGCCGCCATGGTGGGGGTACTGGGATGTGCGCCCAGACGGATTTCTCCACAACTTTTTGAGAGTTGCGCGGCTGCTTGTTACGCCATACCCCCTTACACACGGTGGTTGAGTATTTTATCTTTCCCGTGTAAAAGACCATTGAAATGACCCTCCCTCAACCAAGGCACTGTCCAGCACCATTACGCGCCTATCAACTATTAGCATTACCCAAGTAGCACCACGTGGAGGTTGTTGATATCGCTACTCTGCGGGATACCAGACTTGAACTGGTACGCTCTATAAGCATGAAATTTTAAGTTTCAGGTGTCTGCCTATTCCACCAATCCCGCATATTGAGCAGTTTCAGTCATACTCAGGACTATATTTATTAACTCAGCGCCGCTTCAATTGGAGCATAACGCTCGGAGTTCAGAGTTTCGAGTAGGCACTCATAAGGATCAAGCTTATTGCTCAAAACCATCTTGGCAATGTTAACAGAGAATCCGCTAACAAGTGCCACACCAAGTTCATTTTCCTTTACAGGGATTGTGCCAGTTCGACTATTAACGTTCCAGAATACTAACCTTGGGATCGAGTATCCTGCATTAGCATACTTCTGGGCAATCACATCGAACAGCCTCTGGTTCGGTTTCTTAAAATTCCACGATGATTTATTATTTCCACAGGAAGCGCAGCTATCGAACTCCATATCCGAGATAATCAGAATATTCTGAGGAAGATCTTCCTGCTTCATCCTATTCTTAATCGCGGTGTCAAGAATCAGATCAAATACCTTTTCAATGTTAGTATTCGCACATTCATTATGCGCCAGCGCAATTTGCAACTTATCATGGAGTGAAGTGGCATTACTGAAATCAACAATCTGTGGACATTCAGAGAAGGTAATGTACTTGTCTTTGAACTGGCCAGAAGAATGTTCCGCAAAATAAATCGCAAGTGCGTTTGCAACCTCAAGTGCCGTCACACTAGAACTACGGTTAATTTGAGTAATCATACTACTAGAACCATCAGCAACAACAATAGTATTTCCGCAACCGTTTACAGTATCTGGCAGAGCCTTCCACAGAGCCTCAATAGTTGCATCATTCTGATTTAGACTACATCTCCACCCATATTGAATAGCATACTTATGAACGATATCATGAGGGAAAAGCGTTGACGCATTAATCTTCGTTTCTCCTTTTTCAAGCTTTCCAAGATATTCCCTACGACGTGCCTCGTCATTTCTAAGGAATGCGCTGTTATAGATAAGATTTGCACGAGAAGGAACGGCTTCATACTTGATTTCTGACCAATCCTTATTTGACATCTTAACTTCAACAACATCGAGATACTTACGAAGCTTGCTAAGAGCCTTGCGATATTCACGTTCTGACATGTGAAGCGCCTTACAAAGCTTCTTACCATATTCCTTAGTCTTTTCAGAGGACGCGTTGACTGACGGTATCCACTTAGCTGTGAGAGAAATAGGCTTGCCCGCACCCATATTATCCCAATCTTCTTTAAGCTGTTTATCTACAATCTGATATATAACTTTTGCAGATTCCTCGTTGTCAAGTAGACACCACAAATCATCATACCTGCCGTATTCAGGAATCAGATTGATAACAGGGATAATCATTTCAGGATTAGATTCTACAAGATGTTTCATAACAACCCTAAATAGTCTGCGCTCACCGATCCCCTGTCTTGCGTCTCGTGCATAAAACAGCCATTTCATAGCCAGCATCTTATTCTCACAAAATGCTTTCATAAATCTCTTAGCTACTTCCTCATCACTCATCTTACGAAGAGAAGCAACCGCAAAATTAAGATCAAGTAGTTCCTTGCCAGTAGTTCTAAATCCAATGGCTCCGTTCTCAGTGATGGACACATTGTATTCATTGTTTAGAGTCTGCTTTACTGCGTTCATAAATTCCATTGCACTTTCCTCCATTGTCTGATTTTATTTCTAAAATCTCAAGACACACATCTACGTAGTCTGGTTAAAAGTCAGGTCGTTATATAAGATTGCTGTTCGTGTCTTTGGAGATTTTATTTTTTTTCGAGAGACCATAAATATCATTTCTGACAGAACCAACAATAACTTATATCTTTTTTAAATAAAGTTGCTGCTAGTCTCTCTATTATTTCAACAATCAAGGCACTTATTATCTTACTATAAAACCACATTATAATCTTCTAATATAAATTTGCTGTGAGTGCCTTTTATTCTCTTGTGCCGGTGTGTTGGACTCGAACCAACAACCTCGGGGTTAACAGCCCTATCTTTTTCAATTGCTGTGCGCGAAATTTTCATTTCACGTTGTGTGATGTACGCGCTCTATCCAGTTAAGCTACCACCGGCATATTAAAATTAGTGGGATTTGGGAACCCTTGGAATTGAACCAAGGAGCAAAATTAATGCCGTAATTTCATATGTAAATTTGCTGTCCGTGCCGCCCACTCCGTGCACTTTATTCTGTCGTCCAGACGTTCCCATATCTCAATGCGCGTTTGTTTCACATTTTACTAAAATATTAAACTTAAACATTTGCTGCGTGCGCCTTTCCATTCATTTTGTACTGTTTCCCTAGAACTGTAGTTATTATATCATGATTTCCGTATTCTGTCAAGGGGTTTGCTAAAATCTTAACATTGTGGCACTCCGTAGTGGACTCTAACCACTGACCTACCGCTTAGAAGGCGGTTGCTACTATACGACTGAGCTAACGGAGCATATAAATGGTAGGGTATCTCCGAACCTACCGTGGACTACTAACAGCATCACCTGCGTTTGTCCTTTAGCAATCACCGCAATAGAGCCGTGATGAACTCGGATTGCCTCGGAAGACTAACTTGAATTATGCAACCATATAGTTTACGGACTCGAACCGTTTCATCGTGAAGCAACCTTGAACGTATTGCATAACCTTTCGAGCAGTTTCTTCTCAACTGGTTTTACATGCGAAGTCAGCATGGCTGGTAGAGCGTCTGAGAGTCGAACTCAGAAGTCCTGTGTATAAGACAGGGGCGACGAAACCGCATCGCGTACCGCTCCATACGTGCAGTCACCCTCTTACTGCACAAACGCTGCTCTCCGTTATCCAAAATCCGTTAGTTGTTTAGCAGCCCCGTAATGCGTAATGCCTAGCGTTTCAGATACTTTTTAGAGTGATAAATCACCCATTCACGCATAGTCCGTTAGTATCATGGGCTATAGGACTCACTTTAAGTGGCTGGATTCACATTTCAGATCCCCTACCCTTAAAGGATGTTTCATAATTTTTATCCCGCATGACACATCTTGCGGTTGTGGTGGAGGCATTTGGAGTCAAACCAAACTTCCACAGGCCCTTGCTTTCCTGTTAGCTCTCGGAGCCTACCCCCATGACATTGGCGCGGCGCAGAGATCCCGCCTCCCAGCGGTTTTACCCGCCCAACCGGGTTCGAGCCGGTGCTGGTACGCTTGTCCAGTTTACGCCGCATGATTATTACTTGTTTTCCAGCTTCCTAATATTTCGCTGAAGTTTTCGAATAATTGATGCGTTGCCTACGGGATCACGCTGCTTTAGAATATTAATTCGTGCCTGAAGCATTTCTACTGTCTTAGTCATTGCTTGTACCTCCGTTATTAATTTAATATGGAGCAGCCACCCAGCCACGATCTGGGAACTAGGGATTACAAGACCCTTATTTTGCCAATTAAACTATGGCTGCGCAGTCGTGGTTGGGCTCGAACCAACGATCCGGGAGTCATGGACGTAGAAGTTTGTCTTGCACAAACATCTCTTTGTTATCCAGTAAAGGTCTATCCTTCGATAGAGTGTTTTACTTTTAAACTATTCTACGAAGTCCCGCGCCTTACCACTTGGCCACACGACTATATAATGCACAACCTTTCTGCAACCTTGGTTCGCTGAATTTCTCCTCCTCGCGTGGCGCTCTCTCCGTAGTTGTGCGGACTGCGTACAATGCCAGTCACGTGTCTGTTCGCGAAACAGCCTGTTGGGTGCGGGAGCAGGGCACGATCCTGCAACCTTCGGGATATGAACCCGACGAGCTACCAATTGCTACCATCCCGCATTGTGCGGGGAAGTTCCCCGCTTTTTGAAAGTCCAATCGGTTTGAGCATCGTTGAGATACTTGGTTGGATCTATTCAAAGTAATTGGTCATTCGTTTCTATTGAAACTACCATGCAAAGCATAAGACCAATGACGCTCCATAGAGCTGGTGGGTGTACTGCGAATCGAACGCAGGTTCGTAGATTAAAAGTCTACTACTTTACCACTAAGTTATACACCCATATTGTGCGCCAGTTTATCGCCATGGCGCAGGGCAATCTAAGCAGGGTGGCTCATCCATCGAACTACTAATTTCTCTTGTATACCTCATATGGATCATCCCTTCCCATTCATTTTGTGTTATCTCCCTCAGTACAGTATTGATTATATCATGATTTCCATTATTTGTCAATACTTTCTAATGTTAACTCTTCGTTGCATTAAAGTGTCGATCTTCAAGATACTTATCGATGTTATCCGCAATCTTACGAAAATCTTTGGCGTACTTGGCAAGTCGCTTATTCATGCTGTGGTGGTACACCTCAGTAAGCTTATCATTCGCGATCTTCTTGCCGCGCTTTTCGTCCCACTGATCATCTGGATGCAGTTTAGCAACGGCCTTGTAATTGCGATTCATATCAAACTTATTCTTACCAACATTAGACACATGAAGACCTGAAGTAACAGACGGAATAAATCTCTCATTCATCATGTCTTCTGCATCAAAAATACAACCAGTAATTTCTGCAACCACTACGTTATTACCCTTATCGATAACGTGACCTACCCGCTCGTAATCCATCTTTTCTTGCTCCTTTTTCATTCATTTTGTATTGCCTCTCTTGAGGATGTATTGATTATACCATATTCTTCCAATCTTGTCAATAGGTTTCTCAAAGTTTTTTTCGTCAAATTACCTCGCATTTTGTCGCCATCCAAGTACATCTAATGCCATCACTCTTAAAAGCACCAATCCACGAATCTCCATAGTCCCTATCATAATAGAAATCAGTAACCTGTCCAAAATTAGTTTTAAAATAATTCAAGCAATCTTCAATATTATTACAGACAAACATACCTAGATCGCCATATATACAACTATATTTTACAACATACATATCAATTACCTCTTTCATAAAACTCTTCATCGGGTATAACTGCACATATTCTTCCATTATCAAAATCAAACCTATAATCTAAGCCATTGAGAAATTCTTCTTTACGTCTCATAGCATCTTCGTCTGGATGCAAAAACTTCTCAAAAGGAAATGTTAAATCCTCATAAAAACACTCACAATATCCAGTAGTTAAAACATTCTTGCTCCATTGATAGCAAAAAAGAATATCTTCACCATTCCACTCACTTCGCCCACAACTCTCACAGCATTTGCAAGAATTCACTGCTTATTCCACATCCCTTTCATCTCTCTTTGCTACCAGATAATCATAGAGCTCATCGGCACTCCTTAGTGGATGCCCATCTACGCCTTCCTGTGCTTTTTCACTACGTCCAGCATCAAATTCAGTCAACCATCGCATAATGAGCGGCTCTTCATCAATATCAAAATTCATTTCTGGATCGAAGAACTGCGGCTCAAGCTCTTCTTCAAGCGCATCAATAATATTATCAATAATATCAGCCATCATTCCCTTTTCAAAGCAAACATTCAGCACGTCTTCTAGTGCATTCATATGCACCCAATAACTATCAAGTGCATCCATAATATTGCAGAAAGACTTCCTAGTAATCACGAGCTTCTCACCACTTTCCTCTAACTTATAATCTTGCAGTTTCTTTAGTTCCTTTGTTGAAATGCTATCTAGACGTTCCTTATACTGCTCATAAATATTATCTAAAATGCCATGAACCCAACGCTGAAAATCAATTTTCTTTGGTTCCGTTGGATATGTATGCCCATTATAAGTCATTCCCCATGGAAGATACTTAGATGATGCGGCACTCCATCCAGTAAGCGTAGGCTCAAAATAATACATTGTATCACTGCGCATACCCATCAAATACTTACCAGTGCTTTCTTGGTAATAGAATTTAATTGGTTTTCCTTCTCTAAATCCTGTGTAAGTATAGCCATCTTCTGGTCGTAGCAACTTGCGCACTAGGCGCTTTCGTAGGTTGTTAAGTAAACTCATTTAAATATCCTCCTTTTTATATTGTTCCTTTACATCTTCATATGGAATATTGTTGTCAAGAAAATATTTAAGGCAATTTACACAAAAGTCTACTTCCTCTGTATTTGGCTTATCTGTTGATCGCATATTATAATCTCGGATTATACATTCACATCTATCACAAGTTTCAATCCATTTCCACCACATACCTTCTTGTTTGATATGATTTTTCATATTGTCCCCTCCATTGTCAATTTCTGGAAATAGTATAGCATATTCATTTTGTGTTGTCAAGTAGATGGATGACTAAAATTACACTGCTTATTTTATCACAATTTATATTTTTCCAATTTATATTTCTCTTTTTCATCTAATATATTCAACAAGTCTACTAATGCGTCCACAAGTCCTTCAACATTATTATTCGCGCAATCCGCACCATAATATTCATCAAGCAATTTATTTTTTATGTGTAAATATTCTGTTTCTCGTGTATGGCACTGTTCGTCATAAAAATATTGGCAATTCGCTTCTACCTCTTCTGACGTTCCAGCGATACATATATCTTTTCTCATTATTTCACTTCTTTCAATCTACCATTTTCCTAGTTTTAGATTCAAATAATTCTTCGTGATTTACAACGATGCGATACGCCCTTTTATCTTCAGGTTCATAGGTCGCCGATTTGTCCCTGTAATGCTACTCCTCGGCTATGTCAAGCGCTTCGTTTTCCGTGCTATTGCTTGGCATTATGTTTCTTCTCATGTTCCATATCGCTCTGCTTCACTCCGTGTTATAAAAAAATGTATCCCTGTAGAACATTCATTCCATCTATTTTCATCAAAACAGTCTACACGTACAATCTCGCCGACGCGATAAACAAAATTGGAATCTCTGTTACTGGCGATTTCTTTTACCTTCGTGCTTTTTCCGCTAATCGTAGTGATCGATAGTACCTTTGCCGCACTACATCTACATTTACGGCTCGTTGCGCTTGATCGCTTTGCATCCGCAAGGATTTCCAGTTCGACAATGTAGCCATGCGCCTTTTTGTATCCGATAAAACTGCCAGTCTCGGGACATTGTAGCGCGCAAAACGCAGTATCTTCGTCGTAAATAAGTTTGCTCAGGTCAGTACCGCGCAGGTTGGCACGACTCAGGTTAGCACCACTCAGGTTGGCATCGCTTATGTTGGCATTGTGTAGGTCAGTATTGCATAGGTTAGTATAGCATAGGTTGGCACCACTCAGATCAGCATAGCTCAGGTTAGCAGCGTTTATAATGGCACAACTTAGGTCAGCATTGCACAGTCTGGCGTCGCTCAGATCGACCCCGCATAGGTCGATACCGCTCAGGTTGGCATTGCACAAGTCTGCGTGGATCAGGAGGGCGTGGTGTAGGTTAACATTGCGCAGGTCAGTATCGCTCAGATCTGCACCGCATAGGTTGGCACGCTCACCACCGTAGCCATTCAGCCACTTTTTGTGCGACTCAATAATATCTTGCAGTTCCCCTTTTGTCATTGTTTTGTTTCCTCCTGTTTCATTTTTTCATTTTGTTCGACGGAGTTGCACCGTCTACATCTTGTCGTCGTGTTCCTTGGTTACGCTACAGAGATGTTGCATCTCTGGAAATCGGGAGCGCTTCGTGAAAATACTTTTCGGCATTAGTCATATTGATTGTATCTCTTTCTTTTTTTTATTTTTCCATTATTATACAGTATTCATTTTGTGTTGTCAAGGGGGTGAATTGTTATTTTTTTTCATATATTGTTATGTTGTCCTCTATTCATTTTTTGTGTTGTAATCTAACAGGACAAAAATTTTTAATTTTTGGCTTATGTTATTTATTTGTATTTATATGTTTTTATATGTTATTATCTATTTCTGTACCAGTATACTGTGGTTTTAAAACCGCAATACATTGGTGGTTTAAAACCGCAGTCTATTGGTGGGTAAAACCTCAACACATTGGTGGTTAAAACCGCAATATGTTGGTACATAGTTTTATATTGCGGTGTAGAAAAAATATTGGTTCTTTTTCCCCTCGACTTTATGTAGATAACCATATTCTAATAATTCTTTAAATGCTGCGCGATACGTGTTCTCACTTATACCAATTGCTTCTTCGATTGCTATAGGGCTAAGGGCAATAGAATAACCGTTCATATTGCTGGCAAAGTATAAGTATAATTTAAATGCGCTATAAGTTTTTAATGTACTAGCGGCAGCTTGCCACTCCTGATTGTTGATCTGTAAAAAATCTTTAGAACAATCTGGTTTAAATACAGTAACAACTCTTTGGTTTGGGTATATAATCATGCATATTAAAACTCCTTATTATTATTATTATCATTATTATTTCTGTTATTTAATTTGCCTTTAGATTTTCAAAATAGTGATTTACGCACTGTTCGAAATCCGCGCCGGTGTTTTCAAATACCCAGTTCTTATATCGCCAGTCATTTACATCTGGAATTATTTTAATTGGTTCATATCCATGCTCAAGTAAATATTGCAACAGTTTAAGTCTTTTGCATGTATAATACTTTCCATGTTTTCTTTCTAGCATGTCTCATATCTCCATTATTTTTATTATCATTCATTTTGTATTGTCTAACTAGTCCGTGATCTCAACTTTATAGTTTATAACTGCATCATAAACTTCTTGTGGCATATATGGCTTGTATAATTCTGCTGCCTTGCAAATTTCATTTTCCTTTTCAAGTTTGACACGTTGAAATGCTTCTTCAATTGTGTCATATTTTCCAAAGTATACATCTTTTTTATCTATTCTTCCTCTAGCTTTATATTTCCCAGTCTTTTTGTCGTATGTGACTCCAAGTGGTAAATCACTGCTTGATGTAATGCGATGATATATACGTCTATTAATAGCTGCAGGGATTAGTAAACAAGTGTCAGGGCCATATACTTTATTGTTATGTGACTTCATATCCTTATCAAGATCTAAATCTCCCATTCCATCTGGAAGCTCATAGTAATGTTCATTATACCATTTTAAAAAGTTGGCAAAGCAATGCCATTCTTCAGCTACAATACAGTCTTCGTACCAGGTGTGCCTTTTACAATTTTCATTATAGCAGCGCTTCATCATACTGCTCCATACTTCATATTGTCTGGCATATTTATCTGCGCCTTTATATGATGTTCTCATTCCCATATAGCCAACTCCACAAAGGCTTTGGAAAAACGGATCACAAATTGTTCCTCTCTCAAATAATTTATACTCAGTATGGTCTACAACAAATTTACTTTCAAACTGAACATCTATATCTGCAGCCCCTCTATATGCAATTATTGTCATTTTCCTACCTTGTTTATTTTTTCGTGTCTCGCCTAGTCGTTTCTCTGATGGAGTTTTATTAATTTTTGGTATAGGATAATCTGGATGAAATATAGTATTTTGATTTAATTTTGTAACCTTTGTGTGCTCTATGACTAATCCATCTTGAAATTTTACATCAATATCTTTGTTATTTCTGTACGTAATCACCTCGTAAGTCAACCCTTGCCTATTTGTTTGTTTATAACCAACGTCATATTTATGTTCCTTACTCATAAATTATGTCATCTCCTAAGTCGTCGTTAATTTTATATTGTTTAATCAACCCAAGGTAAATTAGCTTCCACTACACTCTTTGGCACAAGGATGCCATCTTGCTGAATCCATGTGTTTTCGTCCAAATTTGAATTTAACAAATATATATTCTTTGAACCTCTTCTGTTTTTCAACAAATTTGCGGCTGTTAAATGAAATTTTGGATCTAAGTGCTTGTATGACTTTTTCTTTGTTACTGGGTTAATAACTTGAAGCGCGTAATCATTATATACTTCTGGTCTTAAATGCTGCATAACAATCATTACGTCAAACAAATGATAAATATATGACGCGGATGCCAATGTAGAACTAGTCATATCTTCTGGTTTTGTTTGGAATGCCGCATTATTGAGCTGTGCGCTCATAATAGATGCAGTTGGCAAGGTAGCATTCATTTCGCACAAACGAGTAGCTGTTTGTACTAGATCTGTCCATTTTGACATATCCGATCCAGTTCCATGCTTAAGTGTATCATAAAACCATACGCCTACATTATGTTGATATATAGCCTGCCTTACCAAACGCTGTAGACTATCATCTGAATAATTTGCAGAACAGTTCTTAAACCATACTTTCGACTTATTCTCTTCGAACCACTTAATTGCATTTTTTACGTTTCTATATTCTCTAGAAGTCCGTTCCAAACGTGTTCTAAATTGTTCAACTGTCTCAATAAAATTTCCTTCAGAATCAGTTTTTCTATAAATGATATTATTATTCGAGTCAAAGTACGCACCAGTTTTAAATCTTTTTTCTGGGATATGGATCTCATTACCATGCAATCTTTGTATTGCCGGGGCATTATTTACTACAGAAAGTCCAGCAAGCTGCATACTATTAAAATCCATTTCATTTCCAAAAAAGGCAACATTTACTCCTTCCACGAGTGCAATATGCATTGCCAAGTAAATTAAGGCCCTTCCTTTACCTTGGTTAGAGTTCATTGCAATACAATAAGAATCATGTTCCATAATTCCTGAACACATTTGATTGACAAAATCCCATGCGCAGTTTATTCCGCGCTCTGGTGCTTCAAGAAAACTATCCATAAGACTAGTTACATTCTCAGATAAATCCAATGTATCATCAAGCCCAGTAATTACCTTATTGCAAATCCTATCAAGGTTACCTCTTACCCAATTCGCGCAAGCGTCCGCGCTCAAAGAATTAAATCTAGGATGACCTAAAATTTTCGAGACATCATATCCATTTTTATGTAATTGCCTTAAAACACTCCATTTTTTTAATACATCCACTTGCCCTTTTAGTTCATCATCAGATGTTGTAGCAAATCCCATCATTTCTCGAATGTTTTTAAAATATCCAAATTTCTTATATCCCTTAAATCTTACTGGATCCATACTAGCAAACATATTACATTTAGCTTCTGTGACTTCATTTGAATACGTAAGAATATAATCATTAAAAAACACATGAAAATATGCAGTCATAGGATCATGAAAGTCTTCATTTTTAATCACATTCATGAATCTAAATCCTGCCTCTTCTGGTCTTGCAAACAGGGACCCAAGCACAATCATTTCCACCTGTGTATTCCATAATTCAAGTTCAAAATTTTCATCCAAGATCAATCACCTACTCTACATAAAGGTCGTCAAAAATGTCACTAATATCTTCTTTTTTCTCTTGCTTTTTCTGCCCAATCCTAGACATATCAACATCTTGATATTTAGCATTCTGTACAAGCTCACGAGCCGTTGCCTCTTGCTTTGCCTTATAAGCCAAATAATTAGGCATCTTGCCAATCAAGATTGCTAAATCATACATCAATCTTGCATTGTCATTATCTGGGCCTTTATGATTTACCTTATTATACTGTTTAATTTCATCTAATTTCTTTTGTCCCCATTTCCAGCATTCCAACAAAGTGCCAATACTCATGGGCTTACACCTTTTTCCTTTGTAAGTTCCACTTTCTAGACCTGCAATGACCTGCCAGAATGCTCCCGGTACGATGCTAATATCATAATGGTTCAGCAGCCATTCATTCAATTCGTTGCTATAAAAACGATGCTCTAATTTAGACTTCGTTTCCGCTTCCAGTGATGACATTTTATCCAATGCGGCACTCCACATTTCTGGTTTGCCACGACCTGAAGCTACTCGCTTTGATACAAGCGCCTTAAAGCACCCAGAATGATAATATTTCCCTTTAAATTGCAATACATTCTCAATCTTGTTTCTTTCAACTTTTATTGTTTTCCCGCACTCGGCACATTTCACGTCTACCACGCTGTCCACCTCCATATTCTGGAAACATTATAATCCATTCATTTCGTATTGTCAAGCATGCGTATATAAAAAATTTAGGGAGACTCGTAGGTCTCCCTTATGTACTTTATTAAATCGATACGATGTCGAGAATCTGCTTGAGAATGTTTGCGTCAGTTACCTTGTTGAAGGCGGTGGGTAGACCGGAATCCTTGAGCTTGGTCTGCATTTCCTTTTTCTGTACAGGATTTAGCTTAGTAATCGCTACTTTAATTGAGTTCTGAAGCTCAGTAGCATTATCAGTAGAAGTATCTTCCTGGACTGACATCTTTGCCTTTTCCATTTCAGACTTGCTCATAGATTTCGCCGCATTACTCATAACTTCTGCACTGTAGATTTCCTGTTCAGTTGCAACAGCAGTATCAAGGTTGTTATTAAGAACGAACTTGCTCTTTCCCTTGTTTCCGTCAATAACAACTTGCCAATCTAGCAACGTTGGGTCGGCTACTTTTTCCTTTGGGTGTACACCACTACGATCCTTAATAACATCCGCAATTACAGTATCATCTTCATCTCTATAGAAACGAATAACAGTGTGGGTATTATAATCTAGATCTTTGAAGCCTTCAGGAATCTTCTTTCCAGTAGGAACACTAGTAAACTGCCCATTCGCACCTTTAACTGTTTCCTTCTCATCCGCTTCCCTGCAGGTTATCAAACTATGGACACCTGTGCCAAGAAGTGCAAGGCATAGGTTGGCTCCCTTGTAACGAAGAGCACCCCAGTCTTTCATTTCAAGTGAAGATCCTTCAATCGCTACAATCTTTTGATCTCCAATGAGTCCATTATCATCTGCTCTCACACGCGCTCTCTTCTTAGAAAACTCAAGTAGACCCTGTTGCGCTGCGGTGTATAGGACGCTCACGCCATCAATGACGATCGCATCTGCCCTAAAGGGATTGCCTTCTGCATCTGTAACTATAGTATCTAGTTCTTCTCCATCTTCTCCAATTTCGTAAAAATCTTCATTGTTCTTTACCTTATCGATATAGTCAAGTACCTCACCAAGACTTTGTGTATATAGAATATAAATATTTGCTAGATCTACTCCGTTGCTTTCCATTTCGTCTAGATAATTGTCTACGCTTCCTGACTCTGCATCAATATAAAGAACCTTCATAGGGCTACCATCTTCATTATGCATATACGCAAATTGAGATGCGAAAGTACTTTTCCCCGTAAACGGCTCACCAAAACATAGAAAATTTAGCTTCTTCTGAATCTTACTAGCTGTACGTCCTCTTGCCATAATTAATCATTTCTCCTTTTAAATCTAGTCATCTCATTCATTTTGTATTATCAGGAGTGAGCTTACGCCCACTCCTTATTTACCTTACCATGGAGCTTCATCATCTAGACTATCGTCATCATCGCTACCCCAGTCATCTGCATCATCACTAACTGCCGCACTCGGCTTCTCACCAAAGTTTTCCTTGGCAGTTTTCGCCGCCTTAATCTTGCGCAGCGCCTGTGCAATTGCATCCTCAGAATAAGTCTCCGTATCAAAAGTGCTTCCGTCTACCTTATACACAACATACTCTCTAATTGTGGGCCCAACAACTCTTTCAAACGGAGAAGTTTCAGTAGAGCCCCAAGGATCTTCCTCTACAACCGTCTCGATATTATTCTTGATAACTACTCTGCCATATGTCTTAATTGCATTGCCCGGACGCATCTTCTTCTTAATTGCATTCGCAACCTTTGCGTGTTCTGCATCAATGATAAAAGACACAGGCTCAACGGTGTTGTACCCAATAGAATATCCACTTAGGACAAATCTTCCAGTTGCCTTCCCGTTCTCATCTTCTTCTTTGTCAATAGACGAGAAAACAATCACATTTTCAAATTCTGCCATCGTATTGCAATTTGGATCGTCAAGATCAATCGGCTCATTTGTATAAGAAATCTGATTCGGAACAATATCTACCTTTCTACGAGTCTGTCCGTTCTTATCAGTATAAGAAGAAAACTCAAGACTGCCTCTAATTAGAACACTATCTCCGTCGTGAATGTTTTCGTGTATCCACTCAACAGCATCATACTCTGTAAAACTCTTATTGATATTCTTTCCGTTTTCATCCTTGCCAGTGCTAATATTAACACCAATTAGACGATATCCCTCTCCCGGAGACTTGTGTCTGTTCTTCCACGCCACCTTTTGAGTGTCTCCCTTGGCCTTACCTTCGCCCTTCTTATAGTAAAATACTTCAGGACGAGGGAATCCGTTCAGCTTTACGTATACTGTTTCGTTTTCCGCAATTTTCACACCCATTTCAATTGCATTCCATGCGCCACCATTCTTACCGGTGCCGCTCTTATAAAATCTATTGCTCTTAGTACCAGTGATTACGCCGCGAAGCTGTACAGTACTTGTAGTCTGCTTAAGTTCGTGTAGTCTCTCTGCCATAATTACGTCTCTCCTTTTCGTCAATTCAAATACTTATTATTTTCGTTTAAAAAATATACATTCTTTTCATTATTATCATTCTCATCGCAATAGTCACAATGGCCTCCACACTCATTTTCAAGCATGATATCGCTAAAACCATCACAAAAAATTTCATCCAAAGTGTCCAACAGTTCATCAACATCTTCACATTCGAAAACGGCCTCCATGATGTTGAATTTAATTCTTTCATAGTCCGAATTACTAGTCATGAAAAACTTATAGCCCCAATCGCGATCACAACAGCAACCAACCGAAAGCACCTGTGAATTCATGTACTTATACAGTTCAATGAAGTGCTTATAATCCGAATCTTCCACCGTATGAAATACAATCAGCTCCGAGTTGTTAGTTCCATCATACACCATAATTCTTATCTCCTTTTCATGTCATTCATTTTGTGTTGTCATTATTAGTTTCGTTCACATTCAGGCAGGATTCCATTTTTCTTCAATATATCATACAAAAACTTTCTACCATTCTGTGTCCAATATGTGCCCATTCTACTAACGTCGTCACTTACAGTGTATGTTCTTGATTTTGTATATCCCTTATTGGCGTGTTTCTGATATAGCATCCACATATCGCCTTGTTTATATTGCACTTTAAGACCATGTAGAATTGAATTGAACTTCACCGCGCTCATTCCATAATCCTTAGCGATCTGAGTAACTGACACAGTTGATTTGCTTTGAAGAATCTTATCGTAATAACTTACCTTCGGCTGCATTTCCGTAATCAAAAGAGCTTGTGCTTCATTCTTTTGCTTAAGGAGTGCTTTTTCCTCACGCTCTTTCTTAAGCGCTTGAAGTGCATTGATTAACATATCTGGGTTTGCAAGGACTTCATCTACAGCGTACATGCCATGTTTACGAATTGAAGGGAGAACATCATGAGTTACCCATCGCTTAAATGTCTTAAGTTCATTTTGTCTCTTTTCAATATATTCATCGTCTACACCACGTGCTTTTTCTGGTTGCATAACAAACAATGCTGTGTATATTCCAGATTCGTTAATCACAGTCATATTTTGCATCCCACCAGGGGTGTTAATTTGCGACACACCCTTTTCGTCGTCAGCCAATCTAGAAGAAACGCGCCTATAATTCGTTTCACCGAATGCATTACACACATCCTTAAGCACGAACCATGGTTCTTCATCAATAATTACAGATCTTATCTGTCCAAATTTTTCACTTTCAAAAACTTGAATCTCATTCATGTTTGTCTTCCCTCATTCATTTCGTACTGTCAATAATACCTCGGATCAACATTTTCATTCATGAAAACATACACATCATCTTCATTATCACCCAAATTCAACCCTGTTACGATCCCGCAGTTAGGGCAATTTGCCTTTACATACATCTCCTCAAACGGAATATTACGTTGGACCGCATATATAATTCCACATGTTTGACATTGAATGTGGCAGCATTTTTTCTTTTTTAAATCTATATTCATTACTCATTTTTGGCCTCCTCTCTTTTTGTCTCAATACCATTCATTTTGTATTGCCTTTCTCTTCGTTAAGCATTATAACATAAAAAAAGAGACTTGTCAAGCCTCTTTCTCACTTTTTAAAAAATATATTTAATATATAATTCCATTACATCACTTTTAAGATAGCATCCTTCATTATCAATGCCAACCTCACACAATTCATCAAATGTTATATACACTCTCTCTCCATCATCTTTAATAAAACCAATACGATCTTCATCTACAAATGGACAAATATCGCATTGGTTTGATTTTTGATTCCCATAAAAACTATGTCTAATTTGTACATTTGCCTTTTTAATGTCTAAAATGCTAAATTGGTCTATAAAATCTTTTATAATATATTTCGGCAACATACCCTACCCCCTGAAGCTATCAATTAAATATAATCTTGAAAATGATGATATATATTATCTACACGATATTTTGATTGAAAACCATATTTGTCCATCAAGCACTCTCCATCTTCAGACTTTAAAAAACTTCTTAAATCGAGCCCCGTTTCTTGTATCCCTCGGCATAGATAATAATACATCCCACTAGTTTGAATGTTTTTCATTGTCAGCCCCGGCATACCAACATGATCTCTACAGTTTCTGACTTTTCTATAAACCCATCTAAAATACTTATCATTTGAATCACGCGCATGTGCATTTTCAAGTTCTTTATATAGTTTATTTTCTCCATTAAGCTTAATAACCATTAAATCTTTGCTGTAGCACACATATTCTTTTTCATCAAATGCTTTAGTTAGTAAATCGTACAACCTGTCAGTTAATTTTACTAGTCGTCCGTCTGGAAAATATAATATCTTATTTTCAGTGTCGATCATCTTTTGATTAATACTTACTAAATCAATCATACTCGGTCCAGAAATACCCTCCCAAAGACATTCTATAATTGCTCTGTCAGTCCAATTATATATTTGATTCTCAATATTAGTTATTTCTTCACGACTTAAAAACATTACACTATTTTGAGGCACACATGGCTTTAGCATTTCGATAGTTAAATTATTATACGCATTGGTTGTATTTTCTTTATGGTAATATTTTTTCCATGCACAGTATGCCTTTAAAATTGTATTGTAGTTCATAAGTACATAAATAGTTTTTGCATTAAACTCTGTATACATTTTTAATATTTCATTTTCATTAAACTGACTGCAATCTTTTCCATTTTCTTTTTCAAATGGTTCTGTTTTTTTAAATAGACTATTCAATGAAGTTCTTGCTACAAAGCGGCTTCGTAAATAGTCCTCTATAAACCCTTCTTTCATTTCAGATTGATACATTTGTATTGCCACCCTTCGTGGATTATTATATATTATGAATATTCATATTATCAACTGGTAATGTGTGGAAGACACTTATTGTTCCGTTGTTTTATTAATAATTTCATCAAGAATTTTAGAAGCATTAATCTGATTTCTTTCGTATGCTTCTACATATCTTTGCGTTGTTGCTACATTCTCATGGCCCAATATAGATGCAATGGTTAGAACATCAACACCTGCACCATGTAGGTTCATGGCTGCAGAACTTCTTAGTTTATGAGGAGTAATATGCTTAGGAAGATGCGTTGTATACTTTTTGACTACTTCCTGAACACTATCTACAGACATTCTGTTTTTCTTTTGACTGATAAATAGTGGCCCAACTTCTTCTCCACCAAAATACAATTCTCTATCTTTAATCCAAATTAGTAAAAGATTTCTCAAAGTATCTTCAAATTTAATTAGTCTAGTTTTTCTCCCCTTCTCAATTACCTTAATTGTATTTTCTTTAAAATTCAAATCAGTGACGTCAATGTTTACAATTGCCGAAACGCGAAGTCCTGTACTTAGACCAAGAGCAACTATACACATATCCCTATTTTTAACCATTGGTCTAGCTTCTCTCCCAATGCGTTCAAAAACTGATTTAATTTCTTCTGGTGTCATGTACGTTACTGCATGTTCAGTTCTTACTTTAGGACGCTCTGTTTGCAACATTGGGTTTCCAACAATATATTTTTTTTGACTTAAAAATTTAAAGAAAGTATTCAACGACGACCATTTTGCCGCACGAATATCGTCGCCAACTTCTATTTCTTCATCGTTTACAATTCTTCTTCGAATTGAAATCATATATTTTTCAATATCGTTGTCTGTAACATTTTTGTAAAATATTTCTTTATTTTTCCCTTTTGTAATAAAATTCATAAAGTCTACTACGTGATTAATATAATTGTTCATAGTAGTGTATGTCTTATCACGTGCATTCATCCAATTATAAAACAAAGTAAAGATCTCTGGCAAATCTTTTAGTTTCTTTTCCATTTTCTCTCTCGCTTCATTTTCTTTTTCGATTCTACCACTCAACCCAGACCTCTCCCTTCGATAATTCAATATAACATAACCGCAAATACAAATACAACCCCGTCGTCCAAATCAAATACCACTGCTTAAAAACTGGTGATATCAACAAGCAAAGTACATAAATCAATGTCTGCTTCCAAACATAGTTGAACCAAGTTCCATTTTTTAAGCGAAGCTTTATCAACTCCTTTGGTTTCATATAGTAGGTAGGTCGAATAATCTCTTTAATGTCTCTATCTGGAATAAAATCGAAGTATTCCTCGCTGGTCCAAGATTGTTGGTGGTTTCTAAAGAAATATACTTCTTTGCCATTTTTAGTTCCAACACTGACAAAATTTCTCGTCTTAGCGTACCCATGACCAAGTATTTCTGCGGCCGTCATATTTACCGGCCTTATGTTTTCTTTATAAAATTCATCGGTAAATCTGACCTCTGTGAATTCTCCGTACTTTTCCCCCTTATATACAAAATAACTTCCGCTGGTAACATATCCATTAAACGAGCATAGTCTATATATCTTCATATATCCTCTCCATTATTTCACCCGGTAATAGTTTTCCCTTGGTAGGTATTTTAATAGCTTAAAAATTGTTAGTTTGCTATCTGGATCCTTCCCCGTTTCTTGATTAATAAAATCACATAGACATTCTTTATTTAGAATAGTCACCATCTCTTGCGTAGAAATTTTAAAAATTTTGATAATCATTTTATTTCCTCATTTATTATACATTCGCTGAAATAAGCGCATTGATTGCCAACTTACGCAGTTTCCTTTTTTGCTTAATCAATTCACGCTGCCGCCAGTATTGATGCGTTTCATTTTTAACAAGATGACGGCACTCTTTCTGGAGACATTCCTTTACTTTCATCTGCCGCACGGTCATTGACGCGTGATGGTGCTTGCAGTACGCACAGCAGTTATTAGATTCACAGTTGAACAAACATTCCATAGTATACCTCTTTTCATTAACGATTTACTATTGAATTACGTATATTGTAACTCATTCATTTCGTATTGTCAAGACTGACAATTTTAAATATTTGGAATTTTATATAGACTTCATTCTCTTTTTAAATGCTCTCTTGTACGGTTCGAATGCCGTGGATTCATTGTAATTCATTTGCCTTAGAATCTCTTGGCGCTCTTCTTCTGTAAGAATACGGATTACTTTGATTGCATCAGAAATAGCCCAAGTGGATCGGTTTCCTTCGTTGAACAGATACCATCCGTTGGTTGGAAGCTTATCCGTGAAACATTTCTTATGTAATTTAGATACCTCATCTCTGTAATCTACAGTTGTATTATACAGAACTTCACACCAAACACGCTTTCCATTCTTAAACCTGCTTTTATATGGCCCAAGATTGCTCCCGTCATAACCGCGAAGGTGTGGTGCATCCGGCACCGTCATGGAACAGTGCCAACCTGGACGGCTAGCATATCCTTTGGTGGGATTATTTTCTGCAGGAATCCATTCGTTCATGGGAGTTTCTTTTCCTTTAGAAATGAAGAGAGGGAAGAGCTTCCCGTCTTCCCTCATTTCAAAAAGTTTATATCCAATTTTATAATTTTTAGGTGCTTTCATAATTACTCCTCCGTATCAAATAGCATTTCAATTATGTTATTTTCTTCATCAATATTAAAATTCTGGAAAAAAGTTTCAAACCACTCTTGATTATTTCCATCTGTAAAGCAAACTTCTACATTAGGATAATCTTTCTGAAGCTTTTGTAATTCAGAAATAAGTTTTTCAATTTTCATATATCATATCTCCTAATTAAAAAGTATAATTTTCGTTTATATATACCAGATATACATCATATTCATGCTTTGTAAGTATATTTTTTATATAATCAATATCAAGAAATTCACATTCGATAAATTCATCATAGCATGCCCAAATCTCACTGCCAAAACCAAATTCATATTCCCAATCTTCGTATAAACTTAAAACAGTAGTTGAATCTTCTTCTTTTTGCATTATACTCAATTCATGCACAAGTTCTTCGAGCGTATGACCATGACTGATCATCCAATCAAGCTTATATTTTTCATATGCGATTTTCACAATATCCATAATTTAAATCTCCTTTCAAAAGTTCAGCAACAAGTTTGATAATAAGTTCGTTTGCCTGTTCCATGTTGTCGCAATAGATTCCAATATCCTTACCAGTTTCATCATCTGATACTTTAATATAACGACCATCTTTGCTCGTGGCTTCAATATGTTTCATTTTTGTTTCTCCTTTAATTGCAATCTCAACTTTGCATTTTCAACTTGAAGTTCATAATTTTCTCTTGTGAGTCTATTAATTATGCTTTCATTTCTTGCAGCCTGCATTTGTCGCTCGCTCTCCAACTCCTTATCACTATATATATCCCAATTCTCTTGTGTCCAATAATGCATTGTGTCAAAAACACTATCATCAAGAATGCCTTTACTGATAATTTCATTGCTGTCTACTTCTACAATGACATATGCATTTCCCTCAAAATATTTGAGAATTAAAGATAAGTCATAATCATTATTAAACTTTGTACGTTCAATACGTGTACCATATAAAGGATCATCAGATAAGTTTTGTATATCTGTTATTAGCATATCATATGCACCACGTTTCTTTGGCTTCCATTCACTTTTAACAACCATTAGCCAATCTTTATCAAAGCCTAATTTTTCTAATTTTCTTATTGTGCATATATTCATTTAAAATTCCTCCTCAATCCATTCTTCTGGCGGCAAAAGTTCTTCGCCAAATAAGTTATACCACTGTCCACACTCTGAACATTGACAAGCGCCATGATATTGATTATACAGATACACTTCGTTGCCACAATGACAGGTTCCGTGGGCATCATCTCTTACATTATGAGTATATTTTACAACTTCATTAAATCGTTCAAATTCATTTGGGTGTTCAAGGCACCAGCGCAAATTTTTATAAGCTTCTGGATTCTCTTCTTCATTTTGTAGTAGATTTCCATTTGCATCACATGGGAAACCGAATCCGTTGTGACGACGATCATCAAACACAAGCTGATACTCTGTGATTTTACACCATTTTGACGGCACATAATTCTTAAGCATAATTATCATCTCCATTCATTTTGTGTTGTCTTATCAATGCTGGTGAAACAGTACTGCCGTGAGTTTCTTGTTCCAACACGCACCACAAGCTGAACAAGTAGATGCTCTACCAGGGCACACAAATGCGTTCTTAGGGAACTCAGGATTCAGGCTTTTATCATCGAAATCTACATATGCCACACCAAGACCATACGGGTTAGGTACGTTCCACAATTTATGCCAAGCAGAAAACATAATATTCAAATTATCAGGGAGATTTCCGTTTTTTGTAATGTAATCGTTTACAATTTCGTATTGCTTAGTGAAAGCCATATACTTTGTATCAGGAGTCTTACGGCACAATTCTACGAGTCTCACCAAAAAATCTGCATCGGGAAAATCTCCACTATCAAAAAGTCTCACTTTAGGAAGTCCAGAGAACTTAATTTTATAATATACCTGCTCAAAGAAATTATCGGGATCATCATGATACAGTCTCAGATTTCTATAATATGCCGCTTGTACATTTGCAATCATTTGGCATCCTTTACAGGCGTAACAAGTTGCCTTACATGGTGCGTCAACACGACAAGTACACACGGGGAACGCAAGATTAAGACAGGCAGCACCGGTTTTACTATTTTTATTAGCCATATTAATCTCGTTGCTCTTGTTTGCAAGGAAATCAATATATTCCCGTCTACTCATAATAAAATTCTGTTCATGCTTCATATTACTTACCTCCAAATCTTACAGTTCAAATACAATATATTCTGTAATGCATTCATTACCATTATAGTAATTGATCAATTCAATTTCTTTGCTGCCTTCATGGACATACATATCCGTAGTCCATCCGTTCTCCGTATCGATTCTGCATTCATTATCTGCATCGTCATTTGCGGCTTTCCACGCCTCGTCTTCCGTTTTAAATGGTCCAATAACATCTTTTGCTGCATCGAATGAATACCTTGTGCATTTGCAGTATCTATCTGCACTATGTTTTTAATAACCTTTTACGCCAAGCTCATGCATTCTTGCACCATAATCAAAATTATTGATTGCAATAACTTTCTTCATAAGAGCAAACATTCTCCATCCTTCTCCTTTATACTCGTCAAGCTTAGAGTTGATGTAACTAACGGCCTTCGTTCCATACAACTTAAGTCCTGTATTTTCAACTTCAACAAAGCAGTTATGAAACATAAGAAGATTCTTCATCGTATAGTATGCGCCTTCTCCCTTATAAGCATCAATCCATGCTTTGCTCTTAGGAGTATCAGAAGGAAGTTTAATCATTTTAAGCATAAAATTATTAAGCAACCTATACCTCTGAGAATAGTTTCGAGCATATTTAATTGCAAAGATACAGTCTCTAAGAGGCTCATAAATTTTCTTATTCAAGTCGGCAACAAAAATGTCCATTCCCTTCACATGCTTGTAAGGAATTCCCTTGCATTTCTTTGTAGGAAGCTGATCAATATAATCTTCAAGCTTTTCCATATAATCGGTTATGACATTAGCGATAACTTCCCTAGTGAAGAAATGACTTCTTTCTCTAAAGCTTTCTTCATCTCTCTCTTCGAGCTTACCAAGCACTCTTACTTCCTCAAGCATCATATTAAAAGTGTATTTATAATCATACAATTTTCTGAGATATGCGTTATACCCAGACCCAGTTCCATCATAGGATACGTAGTTGAGCATTTGAAACATCTGAGTCATAACAAATCTTCTATGAAGCTTAGAATTCCTTACATAACCATCAGCAATAATCTGATTAGCAATTACATCATTTTTCTTTTCATTTACAACAACAGGCTGTCCATTTTCATTAATTACAAGAGAAATAGTCGCTCCAGGTTTAATTCCTTCTGGAAGATTAACAGTAAAATACTTACTCGTGTCTACTCCTGCGTTGTTCAAAGCTTCCATTCTTTTATTTCTGTTCATCATAGTATCAAGCTCCTTTTTCTATAATTAATTATTTTCAATCCATTTTCTAAGAATTACTAGGTCAGAATCTTCATTTGACTGATAAAACCATTTGCCGAGTTTCTTTTCATCCCATACAAACCTACCCTCAAGAATCATGCACAAGATAAATCCTTCAAGTTTGCTCTGTGCAATTTCTCTCCTTTCTGCGGCAAGTAATATGTCATCCGGGATTTCTGTCATAGAACATGCCTTAAAATATACTTTTCTTTTACTATCACTCCTTTTGCTTGGTATGGAATATTTGTATCTTTTATACAAACAGTCAATCATTTGAAGAATAATGTCAATCGTAAAATAAGAATCATCTTCCATACTGAACAAATACCTTGAAGTATCATATTCTCCATTTTTAATTAGAAATCCATTGCCAACCTTCATCGTTCGCTTTTCAAAATCAATATGAAATGTTTCTCCATTAGAAACTCTTTCAATTAACTCATTAAAAATTGTCATTACCATACCTCCTATTATTTTGAATTGCTCATAATAATGGTGCGTTCCTTTATCAGTTTCATGTTGGCTGCATATGCTAGATTTATAGCCCGCAATGAGGGAGATAAGCCTCGGTTGCGGGCTGTCAATCTGGTTAAATTGCAGCGAATTAAATTCTATTACCTTGCAATTCATCACCACACTATGATTTAAATTACTCAATAATATCAGTGCATAACTTTAATTGTTTCATGTTAGAGGCGTGTTGCCTGTGAGCTCGATGCTCGTTGGCACGATAGGGCTGTTAGAGCATCTGAGCTGGCAGGCTTATGCACGCCTTCTATTGAATTATATTACTTTGTAATTTACCGCTGCACTGCGGATAATGTTACATTTGCCTTACAAGTGTGTCGAATACTGCACGATTTGTAAGCAACGCATTTCTCATACAACCAAGGCTTAGAAGTCCTTCAATTTCCTTGTCTGTCTTATTCTTATTAGCTGTTACATTCTTTCCAGTCCCCCTTAAAATAGTGTAATCTTCTTTATCATTTACGCTTCCAAGACCTCCAATCTTTTTCTTATTGGTTGCGCAAGCTCTGATGGCATCCATAATAAATGTGTTAAGAGTGTCAATATCTTTTTGAACATTGATAATGGGGAGCACTGAAGTAGCCCATGAGAACTTACCGTCTCCTTTATAGAGATAGGATTGCACTTTATTAAGTGCTCGCTTCATGGAGATGTTGCGCTGCTTGATGGTGCGTGCTTCAATCTCTTTTTGGAAACTCTTAACACGAGACTTAGATAATGTAATCTTATCTCCCTTGATATTGAAGCCAAGAAACTTAATCCATCTATCTTTGCGTAGCACCTCTACTTTCTTTGGATTCAAACTTACTCCATATTTAGAAATGATTCTATTCATATCATCAATCACTTCATTTGGATTGTCATGAAGAGTTACACAATCGTCGCTGTACCTACAATAGAATTTGTACTTCTTACTCATGAAATCATCCAGTTCATACAAGATAACATCGGCAAGAAATGATCCAACGGCATTGCCCTGACGAATACCACAATATTGTTCAATTAGATTCCCGTCTAAATCAAATACCATATTATTGTTCCAAGTCTTGCGAAGCAAATTCATTACAGGTTCAGTTCCTTTTTTGAATCCTAGTTTGGATTCAATAATATCAAATACATTCATGATCGCTTCAAGATTAACCGTATCAAAATAATGGTGGAAGTCACTCTTGACGCCAACGATTTCTGTTTTTGTGTCTGCAAGAATTGAGGATAATTCTTTCACCGTTTTGCCTGTGCCTAAATTCTTCTGATAAGACTTACATGAAGGGTGGATCATTTCCGGGAACAGTTCAAACAAGCAATCGTTAATAAGACTTTGAATGCATCTGTCTACATTCTCTCCTACAAACACAATCCTGTATTCTCCGGGAGTATCTTTAGGAATTTGTGCCATGTGGCTTGGTGCGAATTCAATTGTTTCATTTTTAATTGCATTGTAAATTGCCAACCGAATTTCAGGTTTGCACATTTGTCTAAGCTCACCTTTATCTATCCCTTTGAGATCTGCCTTTTCAATTAGTGTTTCCCAACGAGGCATCTCAAACATTTTTTCTAGCAGTCTATCTTGCACATTATCACCTCCTTTAATAGCTCGTATAGCCAGATAGCGCAGCTTCTCTTATTTACTCTACTTCTTTTTCGGCTTTATTCATGCAGTCTACAAAATCCCGTACTGAGTATTCGCTAAGGGAGATTGTGATGAGTGGATAACTTGCCATCATCTTGCAGGGATAATAATTTCCGTCTCTTTCAACTCCGTACCTGTTATAGATATCAGGTTTGTCTTGGTCTCCAACCCAGAATTCCAATTCATCTGTGTCAAGATTAATGATGTATGCATACTCACACCAAAAACTATCCTTAATGAAACCGCAACTGTCAATCATATACTTCAGACCATTTTTGTACGCATCAAGATCTCCCTGTGCGTTACGGAGCAAACAATACCAATCTTCAACGGTTTTCCTACTTACGTTTCCGTCATAATATTGCTTGCATTCTTTAATCTGCTCTGCGGTAGGCTTTGCACTTTCATTAACAAGAATAAGTTTGTCAAAGATTTCATTTAGTTCAGAAATTGATGTTGCCTTACAAAACTTCACCATAGTACGTCCAAGACAATCAGGATAGCTATCAAAGTGATTATAAGTCAGTTTGTCCATGCCATTCTTTCTAAATCCGTAACATCCACGAGTACCCATAATTTTTATCTCCTTTTCTAATTCATTTTGTATTGTTAAAAATTATAATCAATCGTACCACCAATATAGTATTTTTCATTAATTGCACATCGGCGAATGAAAGCATCAAACGTCATTAGTTCTCCGTCCGCATCTACATAAAATCCAAATTGATCTTCAACTGCTTGGTCAAGATTCCACAAACTAATTCCATTTGTAAATTCTTCAAGCGTTGGCTTTCCAATTTTATTAAGTGCTTCCATGAATTTTACATAAGCATATGAAAAATATTCTTCTTTGTTTGTGATAATAATGTACTCTCCGTTATCATCTTCGCCGACTGAATATCCTTTTTCATTCCTACTTAAAATATCATGTTTTCAATCTCGTTATAGTATGCAAGTGCTTTTGAAAATTCACTTGCGGCAAATTGCTTGGTCTTCTGCTTTCCGTTAATTTTGTTAGTAAAACTAACAGTGACTTCAATGTACTCAAGTTTGTAATTAATGTTCAACCGCATAATGAGCGAATGGGAATCGTTATCATTTAGTTTCAAAAGCATTTCCGTTACCTCCTTTACTTCTGTGAAACTGCCTTAATTATAAGCCAGACAACAAGAATTCCGAGCCATACACCGCCAGTAATTAGCGTCATGAAGATATGAAATACTACGTCTGCTCCGCTGGTTCCATTGTTATTACTCATAAAGAATTCCTCCTTCAATTTCTCTTACCGCTTCTTCCATAGTGTCTGCGCTACAATAGAATCTTCCATTGATGTAAATTTCATAGTGGTCGTGTATATGAATGATGCTGTATTTATTCTCCATAGATATGCCCCACATTTTTATCATAGTCAAGCATACATTTGTAAGCCCAATTTATGCGTTTCTCTTGCGCAAGTTCTTCGGAAAGTGTACAACACAATTCACTAATCTGTTCAAAAATCTTATCAAAGTCCCATTCTTTAGGAAATGTAAATTCAGGAACTCCATCAGGTCTGCGGCTTACAGTGATTTTCATTTCAGAAGATTTCATTGTGTTACCTCCCTTTCTTAGGCCACGGAAAAGTCCATGATTCATATTGTTTCATTGAGATTTCACCATCACGGCAAAGCCTGTCAGTGAAAAAGCTCCAATCTTCCTGTACCATAAGTCTGTCTTTCTTAATAGCTGTACGCAAATTATAAACATTTCCGTAGCACGCTGTTACAAAAAGCCGTTTCGCTTGGTCTTTGTTCATTTCTTTAATTCTCCTCACATAAAATTCTTGCGGCTTCCTTTAACACACTCACTCCTTCAGATACACTAAAACATGTAATTCTGTTATCAATGAATAGATACGCAAGTCCGCTATGAGATTGATTATATTCAAGAGTATGTGTTTTCCTGTTTATATGTGGTATAAACCCTGCCGCTACATCCCAAGCCTGCATTGTCGTATTGTTAAAATGCTTATCTCTCTTAAATTTCTCTTTGAGGCAATCAATGTCAAATGGAATATGGCGTGCGATATTCTCAAGTCCTAACTTGTCTATTATACGGTGCATGTATTCTGTATGCGAGATTTCCCTTTCAGTTTCAATGTCTCTATAAAAAGAATCAACACCTGCAAATTCTTTCAGTGTCATATTCATATCTCCTTTCCGTTATACGAAATAAATAAAATAGTCAGGTTCCAATCCAAGTTCACTTGCAAGAACTTCTTCAGGGTCAAGGCAACTTGTACCGGATATAGCATCCATGAGTTCGCTTTTGCATTCAAGATACATTTCCTTTGCTTCTTCACGGCTTACACCATCACGTTCCATTAGGATTCTAATAATTTCATTCATCAGTATAGCCCTTCCTTTCTTACGTTGACACGAATAAGTTTTGTTTCCATCGTGTCTGGGTTGTGGGTTAGCCTCCATGTTTGAATAGGAGTGAAACAGCATAGGAGACCATCATAACGTTCTGCTGTTAATTTATTAGTTTCCCTTGTAGTAACTCCGTTTTCGCGGAAGAAAAGAATCTTGTCAATTGATTCTTTATTTTTTATTGCATCAGTAAGTTCATTGATATCATACACAATATCACTTGCCCAGCGCTCAGTTACCTTTGCGGCAAGTTGAATCATTTTATCAATGATATCGCTTACATTTTCACTACAACTTACAATTCCATTATCGTCACATTTGAAAGTTGTGATTTTAATTTTCATTTCTTTTCCCTCCCTTTCTTAGGCCCAATATATTCAATCAATCCAAGCATTTCACTCCAACAAATGAGACATGCCCATGCAAAAATGATGCTTTCCTTTACACGAGTTCTAATGCTCATGCGCCTAGGCTTGCTTTCTGCGTACTTTTCTGCAAGTAACCTATCGCGCTGTTTTTTAATCATTTTAACCGCATCTCTTTCCCTTTCAAGCTCTTCATTTGCCTTGTTGAGTTCAATAAGTTCCTGCCAACGAAGGCGCTGAATTTCCTTGTTAACAATGCCGTTCATAATAACTTCTATATTTCCGTTACCCTGAATCTTAGTAAAAGTTGCTACACGCTGCATGATTATTCCTCCCTTAAAAATTCAATTGCTTCTTTCGCTTCAGCAATTGGAGTATCGTATTTGTTGCGAAAACGGAGAATTGCGTCAAGCTTATCTCCCTTAGTAAACACATCAATATCAGAAAGACCAACAATCGAACACCCTGCCTTCAACCGTTCAATCAACTCAAAAGCAGCATCTACCTTGTGCTTTGGTACCAGTTCTCCGTTACTCAATTCATAGTAGAGATTGCTCATTGTACTACCTCCCTTGTTTATTTGAGCTAAGCCCATAATTAGACGCTCTGCCTTATTAGCAAAGCGTCTTATATAGGTTTCGCTTCTAAACAAATCTTCTTTTTCTATAGCGTCTTGCCTGTGCGGTGTGCTTAAATTTCTGATGGGTCATATACTCCTTTCCCTTGTTAATACAAGTTTCTGCAAAGTCTATGGCGCTTTCACATGCGGTTGCCGCAATAAGGATTGCAAATATGCTCATTTGCTTTTATCTCCTTTCAGTTCAACAAGTTCTTTTTCCGTTTCCATCATGCGACGCACGGCGTTCTGGTATTCAGCGTCAACGCGTTCCACAATGCGCTTACGGTGTTCAAGCCTTACTTCGAGTTTTGCAATAGCTGCATTTCGCTCTTCTTCTGCTTTACGTTTCGCTTCCTGTTCTTCACGAATAGCACGTCCAATTTTGGCATCTGCCTTAAGCTGCTCATTTTCCGCATACAACCTGCGAATTTCAGCGGCAAGTGAGCTTACATTTCCGCTTGTGCGGTCAAGATATTCAAGTCTATTTCCCTTACAGGATTTTACTTTTCCAAGACAAGCCAAGGATACTGAACGGATATCAACCCCAAGCATTTCCGCCGCATCTGTTGCACTTGCGTAAATATCTCCAGTAGTTCTGTTAATAACGGGCTTACAGCAATGGTGGGTGTGATGGCCAAGGGTTTCGTTGATGGTTACGTCGTTGTTTACATTCAGCGTCATAATTCTTATCTCCCTTTCTAGCACTATGGCTGTTCGTTTACATTGGACGTGAAAAGTCCCCATTTCCGTTATTGGAAACAGGGACTTTATTTATTGTTAGATTCTTACAAGTACATCTTGAAACACAATTGCAAGGCGGATATTTCCATCTTCAATTGCGTACACTTCAAAGTTGTCGGCAATATTAATCAACTCGGTAAAAAGAATTGTTTCCCTTTCGGTGCTGATGTTAATGTCAAATGCCTCCATGCGCAAAATCATTGCACCCATCTGAAGTGGATCGTCTTTGATGTATACATTTGCGTTCGGAAATAGTTCATTAGCCAAAGCTACAGCACGCTTAAATTCTGGTTCCCTTACGGGATTAACAATGAAATTCTTGTCTGTTGCAAGGTACTGTCCGAGTTGGTTCAGGATTCCTTGAAATTCCGCATCGTTCATTTGAAACTCCTCCTTAATGCGAGAAAAGAGACGCCGCCACAGCATCTCTTTTCCCTTATATATGAAAACCATCGAAACGAAGGTTCCCCGCATAGATATTGTAGCACAAGTGCGTGCCGTTGTCAATTTCCCTTAGGGATTTTTCATTTCCCTTACTGGAAAACAATATAGCTTTCGCAAACGTGCCCCATAGGAATCCATAATTACACCTCCTTAATGGGTATGATTCTCATGCAGACTTTTAGAGCACGTTAGTGCAGCCCTCTTACCACGTCAAGGTATTCTGCTCAAGAGGGTGTGCCCACATTTATAAAATCAAAAAACTGTATACAGTTCGCTGTGTTGTTTTGTGGGCACGTGGTAAGTTTATTCTACTCACCGAAGCCTAAGAGCCTTAGCCGCTCTCACTCTTTGCTGCACAGCTTGCGTCGCCGTGCTAACGGCAATATACTACCGGTCTTTCTTTTTAGAATCAAATGCCGCAATTACAAGGCTATGCACCGTAGCAATGGCGCAACGGTCACATTCAATGCGCATACCACGATTGCAACAACAGTCACAACTATACTTGAAACTGCGGTTAGCATCTTCTTTGGTGGTCGCTTCATGCTGGTAGTTAATTCCTACCTGCTCAAACTTGGTCATTGTTATACCTCCTATTAGGGCGTCATATTGTCATAAGCCCATAATTAAAGGGACTGGTCAATGCCAATCCCCTTTATATGGGTTTACTGCATCTCTTCATTGATATACTTCTCGAACACATTCCAGAGCATCTTCGCCAGCTCATTGCGGATAGCGTTGTACTGCATGGGAGTGTAGGTGCCGTCCAGCAATTTTTCGGTCAGAATGAACGCGCATTCTTCTGCCATTCGGTCATAGAGTGTCTGATTATTGTCGCATTCTAAATTGATTCCAGTGATGAACGTTTCGGTGAGCTTGTAAATGATGTTGCGTGCTTCGAGACTGTAGTTCATGGTCATACCTCCATAAAGTCATTTAGCATGGTTTTTACCTGTTAAGAGGAATATTGTGCCGTCCGTCACAATGATGTTCATGACAACTTCCTACAAATTAGTTATGGGTAAGCCCATAATTGAAGGGGCTGACTTGCGCCAACCCCTTCTATATAGGTTTACTTATTCTCGGTCTTTTCCTCAGCGGTCGTGGCTTCAACTACCGCTTCATCCTCTTCCTCACCAAAGTTAATGGTGAATTCCTTGTCAGCCGCAACAGCATGGAGAACATCCATCTGAAGCTTCTTCCAAACAGAAGCGCTCATAATGGAACCCTTCAAGCCGTCCTTGCGCTGAGTGCACAGGGCGAATACCGCCTTAGCCACATCGCCCTTCACAATAAAGGCGTTGTTGCCATTATTGCCCTCGACGAACATGAGAGCATTAACCATACCCTGCAATGCTTTCTTCATCTTGCCAATGGACACCACACGGGTATCCCCCTTAGAAGCCATGAAACCCTTCCACTGGTCAATTACAGCGTCACGGGCATCATTGATAGCCTTGCGCCAACCCTTGTCGTGGGCTGCGCTTACGCCGCTTTCCTCAGTCCATTCAACAAAGTCCTGAACATTCAGAATGCGGGTCTTCGTTTCGTCAACCACGCGAGTGCGGACAATGGTCTTCACACCATCCTTCGTTTCGCGGTGGTCAACATCCTTGTGACCAACGATAGAGTAGTCATAAGTCTTCGCAAAGGCAACCATCGGCTGTTCATCAGCCTTGAATCCTGCCCACGCATGAAGAAGGCTCAGTTCGTTGTACTCAGATTCGAGATTCTTCAGGGCAACCTCCAGCTTCGCCTTTTCAACCACATCGGTGGTCAGGTTGAACTTGGTGATGTTCTCCTTAATCTCAGCCAGCACAACATCCATCGTTCTTTTCTGCATATTTTCCATGATAAATCCTCCTTGCGCTCAATGGCGCGTATTATTATTTGTGGGTTCTAAGCCCACATCAAAAGGCTGGCAATAAGTTATTCAAATGTTGACATATTCGCGATTGTGACGCTTGCAATATGCCCTACAGTTACGGATAACCTTGAGAAGTTCCTTCTGTTTCACATAGAAATCCTCAGATACGGGGATGCCGGTTCGCATTGCTTCGGCGCTATATTTGCGCATAGCATCGCGCAATTCCTGCGCCTTTTCGAAATACTGTTCCATGTTTTTTCCTCCCTCAAAGAGTGCCAGCTCTTTGATGTAGGCTCAACCAGCCGAAGCCGGTCAAGCCCACTGAAAATAGCCCTGACTTGCATCAAGGCTAGAGGATTTTTCATGTTCACATCCACCTGCTTACATCCATACAGCGCATTAACTCCTAGCCAACTTCACCAGAAATCAGCCCCAAGATAGAACCTTCACCAGAAGATAAAATCCGAAACGGGGGAATGCTTGCGCGTATTTCCGCGAACAGATTTCCGCTTATCCCAATTTCGGGCAAGCCGCCCAATTAGTTATACTATCAGCAACGGCAGGGAATGCCGTCCAATAGCTCTCAAATGCAAGGTTAAGCCTTGCACACTGCTGCTCCACGCCTCAGCAGGCAGGCGCATGAATTGTCATGCCAACGTCGATATTCTCCGCGTTAAATCTTTGTAAAGGTTCAACGCTCATTCCCTCAATGTTGGGAATTTTTCCGACTGTTAAAAGTTTGTTAAACTTTTTCATGGTCGGATTGTGGGCGCTCGGTCGCGTCTGCGGTCTGCATCCCCTCGGGCATCCCCTCGGCGGCGCGGGTGGTCGCTCGGCGCTGCTTGCGTCCTTGCTCGGGGCTTGCCGCCCCTTGCATACCTAATACACACCACGACGGAGAAACGGCAATGATTTTGCAAATTTTCCGAAAAAATTTTGCACAAAAAAATACCGCCCTATTTAGGCGGTATTGCTAAATTACTTGAACTGCTTATAATCAGTCAATCCACATAACGCACGACGGGCGGCGGCTATGCGCTCCAGCGCGTTATATTGCGCTGCATCACCTCGCGCCGATGTGTCACCCTTGGCGGCTGCAAATGCCTGCTGTGTGTCCTCTAGCGCTTGACGGGCGGCGGCAACGGCGGCGGAATAATCGCGGCGCTGTTGCTCCTGCTGGCGCTCCTGCTCCGCTCTGATGCCCTCGGCAAGCTCGGCGGCGCTCATGTGCTGGATGAATACATATGCGGCGCTCTGTGCGTCGAGTGCTGCGTATGCGCTGCGGGTCGGCTTGTGGTCGCGGCAGGCGCGGCGCAAATCCAGCGCGGCACGCTCGGCGGCATATGCGGCGCGGCGCTGCTGCTCTGCGGTTTGCTCTGCGGCAAGCTGCGCGGGGCTGATGGTGTGCAGGTCGGCAGGGTTGATGCGCTCTGTCCATACGGGGCTATAGGTCGCGTATTCCGTCGGTGCTGCGGGGCTGGTGGTGGTGCTGGTGATGGTGGGCACTATTGCGGGTGCGGCTGCTGCGCTGCGGCTGATACGCTGGTAACGGTCGCGGTTGTTCTGCATGCGCTCCCACTGGCGGCGGGTGCGCTCTGCAAGCTCGGCGGCGGTTGGCTGCGTCGGGCTGCTGGCTGCTGCTGCTAGCTTAGTGCGTATGCGCTGCATGATGTCGCGGCGGGTGCGGTCGCTGTATACTCCTGCGCGGCTCATGGCGTTGTCGCGCTGTGCTGCACTTCTAACATCTTCGGCGCGGCGGTCTGCGTCGCGCTGTATGCGCTGGGCTTGTGCGGCGCTGGTGGCTGCTTGCACTCGCTCGGCGGTCTGCTGCTGGTGCTCTGATACAGCCCTAATTCCTGCGGCGGCTGCGGTGTTATCAATCATGTATGCGCAAATGGTACGTTCGCGGTCTGTCAATCCTGCGCGGCGGTATAGGTCTTGCAGGTCTTGCGCGTCCTGCTGGTCGGTGATGGCGTTAATGCCGCCGTTGGTGGCAAGCTGGGGCGCGTCCTCGTCGCTGCTGAAGGTCTCATAACTTACGACGGGCGCAACGGTGACATAGTGATACACCCTATACCAGCTCGGCGCAAATTGCTTGCTGTCGCGGTATTCAACAGTATAATAACCTTGGGTTGTTGTTCCGCTGGCGCGTTTAATGGCAAATGGTATTTTGTCCATATTGGGGTGGCGCTGTTGCTCGGCTGCTGCGTCCGCTGCGCTGATGGGCTTAACCTTGGTGCGGGTCGCGGTGCAACCGTTGGCGGCTGCTACTGCTCCGATAGCTTTCCCGGCGGCTTTGCAGGCTGCTGCAAGATTGCCGGTCTCCCACATGGTAAGCGTTGCGGTTTGGCTAATGTCGGCTCGGTCGCTGTGGCTGGTGGTGCTGATAACTCTGTATAGCGCGTCGGCGGCTGCAAGCTCTCGCGCGGCTGCGGCTCGTTCAGCTGCTGCGGCTGCGGCTGCGGTCGCTGCGTCCTCGGTGGTGGTGCTTATGCGGTCGGCTATGGCTTGCAGTGCGTCGGCGTGTGCGCGGTGCAGGTCGTGGGCGCGGTCGTGTGCTGCTGCGCGGTCGGCTATCTCTGGGACGCTTTCCCGCTGGCGGTCGTTGCGCTGCTCTAGATTCAGACGGCGCAGAAAATCAAGCCCGCTCGCCATGTGGCGCGCTCTGATTGCAAGATGCGCGGCGGCGTGCCCACTTTCGCGGACGGCTGCGACGGCTGCGGCGTTGCTGGCGGTGTATGCAGTCATGATAATGATTGCGGGGGTCGTGTTGGGGTGACGTGCTGCGGCTGCGCTGATACGCGCGGCGCGGGTTGCGGTCGTGGCTGGTAACAGGTGCGCGGGGTTCGTTTCGATGCGTTTCATAAGTTTCTCCTTTCGCGCGCTCGGCGGCGCGGTCGTTATTCGCGGGGGCGGTTGCTCCCTACCATTATTATAGCACTTTGCGCGGCAGGTGTCAAATTGTCGCGGGGGTGGATTTTGCGGCAAAATACATATTTTACGGCATTTTCCAGCGGCGGCGGGGGTGCTTCAAACCGCCCTACGGCGGCAATTTTGCGCGGTCTATGTAAGGTGGTTTACTCATACACTGACTTAAAAATATTCGGTTTTTTTATTTTGATTTTACTATGAAAAATATCTGTTTTATGCTTATATTCCAAGAGCATTTTAATATAATCTCGCTTATTTTTTTTATTCCTATTTTCATAATATATTTTAATTGTATTTACAATACATTTTTTTTCATACATACAAAAACATTAATATATTACTATTATTATTCATATGTTTTTTCTCAAATATTGCTTTTATCAATAAATAACTAACAAACTACTAGTATTTCCATTAAATTTTTAATCTAAAAATAATTTATAATTATAAAATATATAAAAACTAATCAAATATCGTAAACCCATTAAAAGCATTAGCGTTCCGCTATCATTTCTACAAAATATCAGAACACCATTCAAAAATAATAACACTAAAAATAATTATTCATTCCTCTATAATTTTTAAAAACTATATAAAACACTCAACAAAGTATTGCTATTTTTACAACACACAATTTATCTATAATAATTTTGAACCAAAAACGCTTGCAATGGCACACACAATCAATTTATCATCCCTACCTTAAAAACGCGCTAATTTGCTCAAAAATCATAATAAAATAAATAGATTCCCACATATTGACAAACGAACCCTCTTATGTTATAATGTTCGCGCAATACAAAATGAATGGAGGAAGAATCCGCGTATGATTCCGTATAAGAATTCTAGATTTGATGACAGCATTGTAGATGCTATGGTTATACTTGACAAACAGAGCGGAGAAAAAGAAAAGTTTAATTTGATTGATGCTCACATTATAAGCGTTGTACACGAGCATTGGTGTTCCGGTGGTAGATGTGTTATGTCAAATAATTATTTTGCTGTACGTACATTTACAACGGAAGCCACTATTCAAAAATCAATTAATAAACTTTGTGGGCTGAATTTTATTTCTAAAAGAATCCAATATATCAGAGGTAAGCGACGCAGAGTAATTATTTATAATCAGGATACTATAGAAATATTTAAATCACAGATGAGTAATATCGTGGAAAGTGTGAACGAATGAAAGAATATAGACATTCTAGATTTGATGAGGAAATTCTTGATGCAATGGCAGCATATAACACAACCAAATCTGCGAAAGAGCAATTCGCTCTTATTGATGCACGAGTTATTAGTATGATACATTCATATGCCTATTCTAATAAACAGTTTTTTGCGTCAAATGTTTATTTGGCAGAAAAATGTCTTGCAACGCAATCTACTATACAAAAATCAATTAACCGACTTATAGCTCATAAGTTTATTACAAAAGAGATTCGTTGTGTAGATGGTCATAAAAAACGTATTATTACGTATAATGATGCCGTGGTTGAGACATTTAAAACAAAGTATGAAAAATGCATTATACCATAGTATGAAAATTACACTCAGCATAGTATAAAAAATACACTATATTATATTAGGGTTATTATATTAAATTATATTATATTAGGTTATCGTATAAATACTACGTATTTATCCTCTTACTCGTTATATACTACGTATATAACTCGTAGTGTTTATATATTTTATATTTATTTATTTAATTTAAATAATATATATAAATCATATAGTGTATTATATATAAACTACATAGTATATATTAAATAATAATATAAGGGGGTTGTAGGGGGAATTAAATTACCATCTTGACATTTCCAAAATTTGGTGCTATACTAGATACAGGTAATACAAAATGAATGGAGGCCGTTTAAATGAATTGGGTTTACTGTATTATGATTCTTATGGCGGCATATGACATAAACAATCATAACCGCATTCTATGACAGGGGGTACTTTCAACCATATGGAAAACGAGATTTTATTTCGGGGTAAGTGCATTGATAGCGACGAATGGGTTTATGGGTATTATGTAAAACATGATACGGTAAAAGTTTGTTTCTCATCAGATGACCCTAAAACTAGGCACTATATTGTCCGTGATGGTTTTTGTGATTGGGGATTCGAGCCACCTCTTGAATATGTTGAGGTTGACGCAGAAACAGTTTGTCGTAGCACTGGTGTTAAAGACAAAAATGGCAAACTTCTTTTTGAACATGATATTGTGAAGATGCGCAGTTATGGCGGTGGTTATCATGAAGCAGTGATCTATTTTGCTGGTGGTAAATTTGCAGTTAACGGTAGTAATTATTATTACAAAGACATTAAGTCTAGTAGCGTTGAATTTGTTAGGAGCAAATTTGACAGTACAAAATGAATTGTAGGAGTGATGTTAATGGCAGACTTTAAGGAAACAAGCTTTGATTTTTTGGATGTTGATGATTATGCCGTTTTTTGTACGTGCGAACGAAAATGGGTAAATAAGATTCTAAAGCTAAAAGAATCTAATCCAGATGATGTTGAAATTACTATGTATCCAGAAAATAATGATGGATATATTGTGGTACACGTACCTAAGAATTGGTTTAAGCTTAGTCCTCCTCGTACAAGGGAAATGACTGATGAACAGCGCGAAGCTGCGGCTAAGAGACTTGCGGATGCAAGAGAGAAGCGTAAGCGTTAAAAATATAGATTAATAATCTAGAAAATTACACTAATTTCGCGTTTTTCTATGTGAGATGATAAATTGTAAGGGTAGAATCAAATTAGCGGTTTTTGCGCAAAAACATACACTGTAACAGTAAGGAGTTTTTACATGAAAATATTCATGATTACTGCGGATTATCGGAGCTTACCAATTACTACTCCGTATGCGGTGCGAGCAAATAGTAAAAAAGAAGCAAGAGAATATTTTAAGAACAAATTCCCATGGCTTATGATATTTTATGTTGAAGAGTATGTTGGAGACCCTGATGATATTAAATGGTTTTGGTGATGGATGTATATGAAGAAAACACATGCGTATTTTGTTTCTTGGACATACAATGAACTTGGAATTTATTTCGGTAACAGCCTTATTTATAGTGAGTTAAGAGGCGAAGATCTTCTTAAATTTATTATTTCGAAGGTTACAAGCGAGGTTCCAAAGGCTATTATTCTAAGCATTAACAAATTAGATTAGAGGTGGTTGTATGAGATGGGTTATTAACTACATTCGTTCATGCTTTTGTAAACATGAATGGGAATACCTTGGAAAAGCGAACTATTTTCGCAAAAATGAAGACAGACCGTGCAAATCTATTGACCGTTGGCGTTGCACAAAATGCGGATATATTACTAAGTCTAGAGTTTAACTGATGGAGGAAGTTTTTATGAATAATATTTTTACTAATTACATCGCAATGGACTGCTTTTGTTATGATATTATTGAGGCATGGATTGAGTTTAGAAAGTCCAGAAACATGCCATATGATGAGGATAGTTATTTAGACTGGCTAGAGAACGAATTTATGCGTGCTATGGAATGCGCATTTCAGGATTGTTTGGAGGATGAAGAGGATGACGCTTAAAGAAATTAATGATGAAATTAGTAGGCTCAGAAATATTGTGCGAGAACTTAAAAATAAAGAGCGAGAAGTAAATAAAGAATTAGCACGTAAATTTGTTGGAAAGTGCTATAAGTCTGACTTAGGTAGCATTGTAAAAATTATTGGTACACCAAGAACTCTTTTGATGCTTAGTGGAGAGCGTTATGAAGAAAACCTGTTTCCTGCAGTATTTTTGCATGATCCAAAATTTCCATGTGAAAGATATTGCCAGGATGATATAGATGAATTTGCACCATGTTCTTGTGGCACTGTGTATTTTAATATCAAAGATGATAAGCCTATGTTTTTTGATGAAGAAATTACACAAGAAGAATTTAATGTGGAGCTTGATAAATGCATTATAAAGTTCAAGGAGATGCTAAATACATGAAACATAAATATCTACGTGAAATTTTTCCAAATGGCAGGTTCCTATTTCCATATGGGGAAAAGGATTATCCAGATTTCGATAGTCGTGACACGTTTAATATGGATACAACACTAATTATGTGGCTCTACGAACGGCTTAGATATTTTGAAGACAATGTAAGTAAAATTATCGTGATGGACGATCCCAAATGGCATACGTTTGATGTGGATGGCCGTCGCATGACTCAAATGCAGTGCATTAAAAGAATGATTAGAGATTGTAGAATTATTTTAACAAGTGATGATTTTTATGATTGTGAAAAGAGAGATGCGGCTAAGGATGATCTTTTTAAGGTTTTGAGTAAAGTTTTTTGGGCAATGTGGTGGTGACGAGGAGGAGTATTGTTATGATCTTAAATGTTTTTGGTGAGCGAACTTGTGGAAATTGTCCTTTTAATGATGGGCAGTGTTATACTTCACTTCCACCAAAGTTTAAATGCACTTTTGATAATAACTTTTATGATGGAATGCATGTGTGCCATCACGAACTTAAACCAGTAATTCATGCGGAATGGCTTGAAGGTTGCGGTATAGTTGAATTTGTCGGAGATGATTCGTTTTTACGACCGACATATATTTGTTCTAATTGTTTTGACGAAGAAGCTCGTGCGAGTGATTATTGTCCAAAGTGCGGTGCCAAGATGGACGGTGAAAGCAATGAAGAAGTTAAGTGATGATGAGATCTTCGCAACATACAATACATTCCAAAATTACACAAGAGATATGTATGATGGCAATGTGCCAGCAGGTAAAGGGCATGAGATGATTGATGGTGGCTTTGCCGATAGATGGGATTTTAAGTATGGAAACGCGGAAACCTATAATGGCAAAATACTCCATGCGTCTTTTAATATTTCTTCGAAGGTTCATATTTTATACACTATGATAGTTTGTGGGTTACAGATTTTCGCTATAAATGCAAAACTGATTTTTGGGAACATTGTGTTAATCATTGTGGAATGCCTGGACCGCCATGCGTTAGTGAAACATCTAGACATAAATTAGAACCAGAAAAGCTTAAGAAATATTTAAATTCGAAGTTTGATAATTGTAAAATATGGGATATGGTACAGCAAAGAGCTAAAGAGTTATGCGGATTTACGTGTGAAGAAAAAATAGGTAGTACAAAATGAATTGGCGGTGATGTGTATTGAAACCATTAAGACCACAAAAGTATATATACAAGTTGAATAGCACTTATTTGGACATGAATAATTACAATGTTAATATTTCATTAAGTGATGTAGCTTGTAATTCTGAAATAGTGATCAGCGTTGGTCATAGTCAGTTAATTAAATGGATTGAAGATATGACAGGCACCGGTGATAACTATTTAAAAGCGGAACAGGTGCGAAAGGAAATAAAGTATTTAAAAACTCTTGATAATACCAGAGAAAATAAGAAAAGTATTAAAAGTAAATATGATGAGTTGTATAGCCTACAATTTGAGCCAAATTTAGTGTCCATTCAGTTTGACAAAAAGTCTCATTTTGATAATTGTTGCAAAAGTTTAATCATTAATGGGGAGCTATTTCATAGATTATATGGCACTCCAGGCGGGTTAAAAATGAGTACGGTGCTATTCATTAATTCAAAGTTGTATTCGTCTGTATATAAGATGATTAATAATGGCAGGAATGAAAAAATAGAGTATACTCCTGCAAAACTTGAAGCATATTTTGCGCTTACATCATCAACATCTAATGCAGTTTCTTGGCCTAAAATGATTGTTGTTAGGGGGACAAATACTTCATTCGATGCAGATGTTATTGAGGTTAGCGACGGGATTAACTCTAATGATCCAATTGTGCGCGAAGTCAAAGGTAAGAGCATTGAAATTGAAATAAATGATGGTTGTGGAATTATGACTCCAGAATATAGCCAAAAAATCACAAAAGAAGCTATTGGACTTGACGAAATTTCTTCTGGTGTGTGCGCACGTTGTGCATTTTTAAAGGGAATGTTATTCACGTTTGATTTTAAGGAATTTGCAAAAACTATTGCTAATAAAACTACAGTGATTGACGCATGGGGGCAAGAGCGTAACGTAATGGATGCAGACGTAATTATTACCACAAGTCAGTTAAAATTATGGGATGCATATGATAGTTATGAGTCGTATTATGAAAATTGTATTAAACATGGGTATGATTTTAGGCTTACAAAGGTGTCCGAAGAGCTTGATGAGAGTAGAAATTTGAATTATCAGTTTACTCAAAGTTATTATTTGAGTGACGAGGATATTGATGAGTTAATCTCACCCACCGTTGAAGAAATCCAAGATATTATTGCGCTTGATCCAAGAAAATCAATTGTTTATCTTGCTGGGACGGGGTTGAATGATAAAAATGTTATGAAATCTGATGTAATTGCGCGTGCTTTAATGATAAATAGAGAGTTAATTAATGATCCATATGTTCGTTCAAGAATTGAGCGTATGATTCGTAAGAAAATTCGGCTTGCCAAGATTTCAACAATTGACGTTTCTGGTAATTTTGCTCTTATTTCTGGTGATCCATATGCAATGTGTGAAGATATTTTTGGATTAAAAGTTCAAGGTTTGTTGGGCGCTGGTGAGATTTATCATAAATTTTGGAGAGACAAACATGTTTCAGAAGTTGTGTGCATGAGAGCCCCAATGTGTGCTCATTTCAACATAGTGAAGCAAAAAATTAAATATTCTGCTAGTGCGGATTACTGGTTTAGGTATATAAAAGATTGTATCATTCTTAATTCATGGGATACTTTACGCATAGCTGAATCTGGCTGCGATGAAGATGGAGACATAATTTTTACTACGAACAGTAAAATTCTTGTTGAAAAGCACAGGTTGCTGCCCGCACTTGACTGTCAGCAGAGAAAAGCTCCAAAGATACTTCCTACAGAAGAAAATATTGCAGCAAGTAATAAACGAGGATTTAAGAACAAGGTCGGATCTATCACTAACATTGGTACTAGTATGTTAAACTTACAGTCAAAATTTGAAATGGGTAGTAAAGAATGGGACGAATTGGAGTATAGAACTATCTGTATTCAACATTTTCAGCAGCTAAGTATTGATTCTGTAAAAGGAATTAAGATGACTCCAATGAATACGCAATGGAATAATTTATCTCAATGTCTGCCAAATGCTCAAGATAGTGATGAAATTACGCTTGAAAAGGAGTTTAATAAGAGAATTTGTGCTTATAGAAAGCCATTTTTCTTTATTTATAGATATAACACCACAAAAACACAGTACGACAGCTATGTGAAAAGGGTTGACTCAAAGCTTAAGCAAAAATATCATATTTCGTTAGATGAACTGCTTACAAGTGAGAATTTGACGGACGAGCTATTAAAAGAACGTGAGATTTTTTATAATAGATGCCCAGTTGATATGTCCCCAGGTACTGTAAATCGTATTGCATGGGCTGTTGACAAGAAATTTAATGATTTTAATTGTTTACCGCAAGTAAAATTTGATAAGGAACTTATAAAATCTGGCGTTGAGTATAGTGGCGTTGATTTTTATAAGGTGAGAGATGTTTACGATGAATATAAAGCAAGTATTGTTAATCTTGTTAAAAAGACAAAAACTGACGAGGTAACTGAGGAAGAGGATGGTGCAGCAGATAAATCAATTATTGATTTGATTTTTAAGGGTAGATTTTACGAGGTATGCTCTAACGAGAAAGTGCTTTGTGATATATTAATTGACTTGTTATATGATAAGCCGAATGCTAAAGGTGTCGTTTGGGATATGTGCGGAGATGTAATTGTAGATAATTTATTGTACAAAGCAAATTACATAATAGAGTATCCAGAGGCAGTTATTGAAGATGATGATGAGTTTAGTTGCTGCCGTAAGAAATTTAAAATGAAAAATATTTATGTTGGGGGAGAAAGCCATGGAGAAGTTTAATTATTATTTTAACACAAGAAGAAGAATCGATGTGGCATTAGATGCCCCAGTTAACAAGGCAACTATTCCATCTATTCTATTTAATTTAATTTGGGACGCATATTATAACATCTCAACAGACGAACAAGTGATTATTGCCTATGTTGAGGATTGGATGAATAAAAGGACAAATATGTTTCACCTATCCGCGTATGCAAAGACTATAAAGAGTTATATTAAGAAAATGAAAGATATGCCATGGAGAAATATTGTAGACACTATAAAAATCAGAAAAAGTGAATTGGAATATATCGTGTCCTTCAACGATATTAAGAAAGAAAAATTATTATTTTGTTATTTAGCAATTGCTAAGTTCATGGATATGTCTCGTAGGGAACCGACACATTGGGAGAATGAAAGTGATATTACCGTGTTCAAGATGGCACATGTTACTATTCCATCAAAAGAAAGAGATTATTTCATTAATGAGTTAATTAATGGAGAACCAGCGGCACTTATTCACTTGAATTACAAGAATGACGATACGAGTAAACGCATTGATTATATTTCTAATGATGAAAATGACCCTGTAGTGCTAGAGCTTGATGAATCAAGTTATTATGAGCTTGCATTTACTTATTTAAATTGGAAAAATGGTGGAGGATACAAGAAATGTAAGAACTGCGGTAAGTTATTTAAAGTTAGAGGTAATGTTATTGGCAAAAACATTAATATGAATGAGCAAAATAATAATTCGTTATATTGTAGAACGTGTGCTCCAAAATATGAGCCGAAGTATAAAGATAAAGACGAATATACGTTAGACTACAAGCCAAAGAAGATTATATGTGTTGATTGTGGTGAAGAAGTTTATTTGAATAGTTATATGGATACAGAAACATGTAGGTGTGTAATATGTAGAGATACGCATCTTAAAAAGTTAAAAAGTGATCAAAATTATAGATATTATCAGTCAAAAAAGAAAATTCAGTAGGGCGCAAATATAAGTAGACAGTACAAAATGAATAGCATTTTATTAATATTTTTGTTATTGCCATCAAAAATACATATATTGAAAAGGGAATATTGCATAGATATTCCCTATTAATTTTATACAGAATCAATGAAAGCGAGGAACAACAAATATGGATAATATGCTAAACAATGTATTAATCGGAGTACCAGAAAGTGTAGCGAATTTACAGTTACCTGACCCAACTTTAAGAAATCTCTATAGAGATGAACAAGATAGGATTTTTTGGCTAAACGATGGTGTTGAAGATTGTGCTCAAGACTTAATTGAAATGATTTTGCGCTGCAACAAAGATGACAAGGATATTCCAATACAAGAGAGACGGCCAATTAAGATCTTTATTGATAGTTGTGGCGGGGATGCTGTGTTTATGTGGAGTATTATTAACATGATTGAAATTAGCAAAACGCCAGTATGGACTATCAATTATTGCACGGCATATAGTGCTGCAGCGGAGATTCTTGCATCTGGCCATGTTAGACTTGGACTTAAAGGTTCTCATGTTATGGTACATTCAGGTTCATGTGCATATTCTGGACAGGCAGATCAAGTAGAATCTACAAAGAAGTACTTTGATAAGCTTTCGAAGAAAACTGTTGACCATTTAATGAGTAAGACAAAAATTGACTCGAAGATTTTTAAGCGAAAGGCAACAGTTGATTGGTTTATGGATGAGGATGAGGCGCTAGAAAATGGCGTTATTGATAAAATTGTTGAGAGTTTAGATGAACTATTTTAATACGGAGGTAGCATATGGCGGCTAAGAAAAAAGTTCAACAGGAATACTATGGTGAAGCTCCAAGAGCTATAGATAATACCAATTTTTATGGAATGAAGTTGGATCCCGAACAGTTGAAGTTTGCTAATGCTATTTGGAGTCCAGATTATGATATTATATGGTGTAATGCAAAATCTGGTTGCGGAAAAACAACTGTGGCAACAGGGGTTGCTAACCTTCTTGTCCAGTATGGATTTTATGATGGCATTGTATATATCATGGCACCTTATGGTGAACGTAAGCAGGGATGGCTTCCTGGTTCTATTACTGAAAAGAGCTCTGTTTATTTTGAGGCATTTTATCAGGCTTTGATTAATTGCAATATTAATCCCAATACTGCAATTAATGATGAAAGCATGGTAAATCAAAAGAATGGCACTGGATACATTACTTGTATTACAGACACATATCTTCGTGGCACAAACTTAGACGGTAAGGTAATATTGTTAGACGAGGCCCAGAATTATATGACGCCCCAGTTGAAAAAGACATTAACGAGAGTTTGTGATAATTCTAAAGTTGTTGTAATTGGGCATGACTTACAGTGTGACCTTCCAAATCCGTCTGAAAGTGGATTCATTAGATACATTAAGCATTTTGAGGGAGAAGAAAGGTCCATAGTATGCCATTTGACTATTAATCATAGAGGTTGGATCAGTAGACATGCAGACGAATTGATTGAGTGATTTATTATAAATTTAACATAAATTAAGCAGGATTTGTTGGGCGGTATGTGGAATATTAATATATCGCCTGACAATACAAAATGAATGACAGCATGGAGGTACAAAATTATGGCAAAAGCAGCGATTACTAAGAAGTTTGCACTTAATGCAAATGGTATTTTGAATATTGAGAATGGTATTGTAAGCATTGAAAATGTAGATACCGGCGAGCTTATTAATTTTAGTGAGCTACTTTCTGATTTTGCAGATAGGATGGTAAAGTTTGGTGTTAATTACGACGAGGACTACGAATAATGGTAGCTAAGAAGGGACAAAAAGATATGGAAAGAGTGTTAACAAAATATGAATTATCGAGGTTACTAGCTGAAAAAACAGGCTTTTATATTCACAACATGACTACGGTTTTAGATGCGCTCGATGAAATAATCGTTAGTAATATGAGTACAGCCACAGAAGATAATCCGTCAGAAATTCGTCTTTCTCTTGGATTTGTATTTGGCGGTAGATACTCTCCAGAGCATGAGGTGCGAGACCCAAGAACACAAGAAAAAGTTATAACACCTGCAAAATTCATTCCATATGCAAAATTTAGTCCAGCATTTAGAAAGAAAATTAACAAAAAGAAAAAGAGAAGTAAAAAGAAGTGATGGTGATAAATATGGATGATAATTTAAAAAGAATGCAGGGAGAAAGTGATAATGAATACTTTTATAGGGTGTGTCAAATGAAAGACTCTCTTGGCTTTACTTGGCCACAGATGGCGCAAATTTTTAATGACGAGTTTGGATGCAATAAAACCGAATCCGCATATAGAAAAACATGGGCGGCATTTAAGAATGTTTTTGAGGCAAATTCGGATAAGATTATTGGTGAAGACAAATATCTTGAAGAGATAAAGAAGGCAAAGTATGAGCTGGAGAAGGAACGTCAGAAGTTATATGCGACTAAAGTTGAAGCCAATAGGAGCTTAAGGTTTGATAGTAGAGAGGAATTATTCTATGAGAATATTCGAGATGCTATTCAAACCCTTACAATGCCCAAAGTTATTGCTGGAAATAGTGATTATCTTATAGATTATAGCAGGGAATATGTGCTAACAATTGCAGATATTCAAGCTGGGGCCAACTTCGAGATTGAAACAAATGAGTATTCACTATCAATCTGCGAAGAAAGATTCAATAAATTGCTTGATATGCTTGTTGAATATATACAATTTAATAACATTAGTAAGTTTTATATTGTTGAGTTGGCTGATACAATTCAGGGGATCTTGCGTTTGACAGATTTGAAATTGAATGAAGTTCCTGTTGTTGAAGCAACCGTAACCGTGGCTAGGTTAATTGCCAATTTTTTGAATGAATTGTCAGCATATTGCTATATAGATTATTACCACACTCCAACGTCAAATCACTCACAATCTCGTCCAATTGGGTCGAAGGCAAATGAACTTGTTCATGAGGATATGGAGTATGTAATTGGTCATTATATTGCAGATATGCTTAAATACAATACTAGAGTGTCTGTGCATCTGAATGATGGATATGATTATATTGAGGTTCCGATTTATAATTTTAATGTTATGGCTATGCATGGTCATACAATTAAAAATTTAGAAACGGCACTTAAAGATTTGAGTGTTAAACATAGAAAGTTAATTGATTATGTGTTTATTGGCCATTTTCATAATGATAGAATTATTTCTGGCAATGAACATGACAGCCATGATACGGAGCTATTAGTATGTCCGTCATTTCAGGGAACAGATCCTTATGCGTTCAATAAATTGGGTAAAAGTTCAAAAGCGGCTTGTAAGATGTTTATTTTTGACAAAAAATATGGTTGCGTTGGAACTGAAAAGTTTATTTTAAATTAGACAGCACAAATGAATGAGGTACAAGATGGATAAGTTATATTGCTGTTATAGTTTGAATTTAAGAAATTTTTTATATAAAAATGGGTTGAAGTATGAGCTATGTGCTTTAAATCCAAATAGTAAAACTATGTTTTGGGTTTATATTCGAACAGAACAATTAAATAACTTACTGAATCAATGGTCTGCTGAAAAGTAGGTTGTTTTTTATTTGAATTGAAATATGTTGGAGGTTATTGTTATGTCAAAAAAGTTTTTTAGATTTAGTGGAGAAGTTATTTCAGGTGTGTATTTAATTAAGAATTTAGCAAATTGTAGTGTATATATTGGTTCTTCTGTAGATATATATGGAAGATGGAGGCAACATGTTTGGGATTTATACAATGATAGACATCATAATTTGCATTTGCAAAATGCGTGGAATAAGTACGGACAAGATAATTTTGATTTTTTAATTATAGAAAGTGTTGTTGGAGATAGAGATTATATCTTTGAAAGAGAGCAATATTGGATAGATTGTTATGTTGCTAACGGTATATGTGTTTATAATCATAATAAAATAAATTCAAAAACTCCTACCCATTACACCACAATTGAAGATTTGCAAAATTGCAAACGTGGATTTTCGCTTGAACAATTCGTTGATGTTTGCGATTATCTTGTAAATACTGATATTCCAATAGTTAATATAGCGGAAATGTTTAATGTAAGTGCCTGTACTATATATGGGATATATGAAAAAACTTCATATGTTGAACTTACAAAAGATATGAACTTTATTAAAAGAAATAAACCATCAATTAAATTAAGCAAAGATGACGTTGAAAATATTATAGAGAGAATGTTAAATTCTGAATTTGATAAAGACATCGCAAATGATTATGGAATTTCTGTAAATACAATTAAAGACATTCGGGCTAAACGTATATGGAAGGATTTGACAAAAAATATTATTTTTCCAAACGCAACAAGATATAGACCACCTACAAAATCGGTTATACAATATGATTTAGATATGAATTTTATTGCAGAATATTTATCTGCAAGAGATGCCGAAAGAATAACTGGGATTGGACATAAAATGATCTCGAAAGTGTGTAACTATAAAAGACCATATACTCATGGATTTGTTTTTAGATTCAAAGACGAATTAGCTATATAATTTAATATTGGGCTGATGTGTAATACATCCGGGTACCACCTACGGCGGGGAATTTCCTCGCCATTTTCAATATACAAAAAATATAAGGGAGAATAAATAATTATGGAAAATACAAATAAGAAAGAAGCTCGTCTTGTATTTAATATGGGCGTTGCGAGAGCGTGTCTTAGAGCGGGTTGTACAGTGATTGATTGCAAGGCGGATAAATCCAATCCAGATAAGACAATTCTGGTTTTTAAAAATGATGAGGTTTTTGAAAGAGAGTTTTCTCGTATCAACAAGGAAATTGCAGAGGCTAAAGCCGCTAAGGAAAAGGAAGCTCAGTAACTTGGGCTTCTTTTTCGTATATGAATAATTAAGAAAGGCGGTGGTTGTATATGGCTACAAGAAACGCAGGTAAAAAATCTGCGGCGAAAAAGAAAACTGCCGCAGATGATAAGAGATATTTATGCCCATATTGCTTAAAAGAAAAGAAAATAAAAGAATTTTATGTTTCTACAGATCCAAAGGTTTTGACAGGGATTACCACTATGTGTAAAGATTGTGTTAAGAGAATAGCATTAGCATGGGATGATAATAGACAAGAATTTGGGGCTTGTACTAAAAAGTCAGTTATGGATGCCCTCGAATATATTGATCGCCCGTTTTTAAGCAATTTATGGGATTCCAGTTATGCAGAATGGGCTAACCAAGAAAGTCAAGTTCGCAGAACTACAATTTGGGATGCATATATTAAAAATGTTAGTATGCCGCAATATCGTGGAATGCGTTGGCGTGATGGAGATATTTTTAATACATTTGTCGAAGATGCTAAACAGGTTGCCGCACTCGAAAGTGGCAAGGATGAGGCTGCACAAACATTAATAGCAAGTCAAGAAGTTAATGGCGAGTTTGATAAAAACAGAAAGGACGTAATTAGGTTACTTGGTTATGATCCGTTTGAAGGAGAAAAATTAGAAGATCAGCCGTTGTTGTATTCTCAGTTGATTGGATATTTGGATGCAGGTGGAGATGGCAATGATGACATGATGCGCACCTCTTCTGCTATTACTATTGTTCGTGGTTTTTTACAGCAGGCAAAACTCGATGATAAATTAGCTAAAGTTATGGCCAATACTAATGCAAATGCTTCTGAAATGAAAACATTGCTTGATGCAAAAAAGAATATTAGTGCTACCATTTCTCAACTTGCAGAGCAGAGCTGTTTAAGTTTAAAACATAATAAGAATGCTAGTAAAGGTGAAAACACATGGACTGGCAAGATTAAAAAAATTAAAGAGCTAAACCTTCGTGAAGGAGAGGTTAATGGTTTTGATCTTATGACATGCAAGGGTATGCAGCAAGTTATGGATCTTAGTAATGCTTCTATTTTAAAGCAGTTATCGCTTGATGAATCTGAGTATTCTGATATTGTTGCAGAGCAAAGGAGGCTTGTAACGCAGTTGTCTACAGAACGAGACAGTTATAAGGAAATTACTAGGATTTTGTTAAGAGAAAATTTGGATTTAAGAGATGTGCTTAATGAAAATGATATGTTGGATAATGAAAATTTAATAAGTCTAGAAGAATTATTTTCTCCATTTAGTGCAATTGTTGAAGATGAAAATGAATATAATGAGGAAGATGGTGATATTAATGACCATGATTCCGAATAATTATACTATAAAAATTATTGAGGATACAAATAATGTTGACCTTATAAAAATGTTTAATGGCAGTAATGTTGTATATGTGAGGCCAGGTACATATGCAATGTCCACAAGAAAAATAGAATCGTTGATAAAAATATCAGAGTTACAGAAATATTATCAGTGTAACCCTGTTAAGTTTATTAGCGATTTTTTTGGTATTGAATTATTGGATGCGCAGGCATGGGTAGTTCAAAGGTCATGGAATTGCCCTAATGTTCTTGTGGTTGCGACGAGAGGTTGGGGTAAGAGCACAGTTATCGACTTGATTTTGATGTCAAAAGGGATGTTATTTAATAACTATTGGTCTTATATTGCTAGTGGATCTGGTGGACAGGCAGAGCAAACATTTACTACTTTAGAGAGATTGGCGAATGATAACATTGATGAAATGGTAGGGTCAACTGGATATATTTTTAAGAATGAAGTTGAGATTAAAAATGCAGCGGGAGATGGATTCAGCCATTCTAGTAATGGCTTTACATATTCTTTATATAATGGATCAAAGACTCAAACATTGAACTCGAATATAGATTCAAAGCGTGGATTTAGAGGCAGTGTAATTTTTGATGAGTCTGGATTCTTGTCTGCAGAAATGATGAAAGTATATGGTGCTTTTGCTATTGTTAATAAAAGTTTCAAAACAGGTAAAGATCGTGATGGAAATTTGATTGATCCAATTCGTTTAAGAACATTTCCAACAAATGTGCCGAATCAAAAGTTTTATATCAGTTCAGCGTCTAGTACAGATACTGAGTTTTATAGATTGTATAGAGAATTTGCGAAACGACAATTAATTGGAGATCCTGATTATTTTGTTGCGCATATTGATTGCGAGGTTGTTTTTAAACCAACAATGCATGGAAAAACAATTGCCCCACTTTTGATGAAAAGCACTGTTGAAACAGAAATGGCAACAAACTCAGAAAAAGCGCGTAGAGAATATTATTGTGAGTTTACATCTGACGCAGGATTGAATGCAATTATTAAGCGTGGAACCATTGCTAGAAATAGTGAAACTCGTGCGCCACTTTTATACAATGACACTGGTAAGAAAAAATTTGTTATAGCTTATGACCCAGCGAGAAGTCGAGATAATTCTGTTATTCTTGTAATGGAAATTTATCAAACCGAGGATAGTATATATAAGGGACGTATTGTTAATTGTGTTAATTTGTTGGATGTTGGTAAAAGAATTAAGAGCCCAATGAGAACTCCTGATCAGATTGAATATTTAAAACAGCTTATTCTTGATTATAATGGAGACGTACCAGATTATGAAAACATTGAGTGCGTTTTAATTGACGCAGGTAGCGGTGGTGGCGGCGTTAATATTGCGGATTTTCTTATGGAAGATTGGGTTGATAAAAAAGGAAAATCACATCGTGGCCTAATTGACAAAGAATATAGCGAAGAGTATGCTGGGCGTTATCCAAATGCAATTAACAAATTGCGTCTTGTGTCGCCAGCGCAATATAAATCTATTATCTATGAGGCATTAATTGAAATGTTGGATATTGATGCCATTAGTTTTACAGCAGATTATGATAATAAAGGGTATTTAACAGTTTTCGAAGCTGATGAAAAGAAGCTTGAAAAAGAAAGGAAACGTATCTCTGAAGATCTTCAATCTAAAGGATTTAAAGGAGACGAATTTTCTAAAAAGCTTGAAGAAGAATTGGTTCATACCTCTTGTGTGAGTACGAAGGTTATTAAGCTTGACCAATTCCAAGAAATTGCATTAGCCAATATTGATGCTCTTAAGGAAGAAATGGTAAATATGGTGCGCAAAAAGAGAGACTCTGGCAAGGATTCTTTTGAATTAACACCAGAGAAGGCGAATAAGCTCCATGATGACCGTTCGTATACAATGGCTTTATGTGCATGGTGGTTATCTGAGAAGCGTCTTGAAAATGTACGTTCTCGTAAAAAACCAAGTGCAATAGATATATTATCAAAATTACAAGTTAATCCTGGAAAACCATTAGAGAAATTATTCGGATAAGAAAGGCGGTGAATAGTTTGGCAAAAGAATTAACAGACAAGGAACGTATTGAAACGTTAAGTCGTGAGGAAAAGAATAGAGCTGCGTTTGCCGCTGTGAAGGACGTGCTTAGTCTTATTGACTTGACAAAAAATAAAAATATTACATACACTACGTATTCTAGAGACAGCTTACGTACATATTTGAAGAATCCTGCAAGTGAATCAAACCAGAAACAGCTCAGGAAACTTTCGAATTATTTATATACGGTATCTCATGTATATAGAAGGTTAATTAATTTTAAAGCATATCAAATTAATTGCAAGTCGTGGACGGTATATCCAGATATTCCACTTACAGAAGATCCTGACCAGAATAGTGTATTACAGAATTATGAGCGTGTTACAAAGTATGTACGTAATATGGATATGAAAAGTCAGATTTTGAAGTGTATGCTTCAGGCTTGGAAGAACGACGTTGTGTACGGATTCTGTTATGGCGACCCCGAAAAAGATGGAACGTTTTTTATACATTTGCTTGACCCGGATTATTGTAAAATTTCAAGTCAGCAGTATTACAGAGGTGTGCTAAATTTCGCGTTTGATTGCTCATTCTTTGATTCTGGTACAAATTCTTATTATTTAGATGTATACGACCCTATTTTTAAGAAATTGTATAATAAATATAAAAGTGATAACACGCAGAGATGGGCGGAGCTTCCTATTGAGAATACGTTCTGTTTAAAGATTAACATAGATAACTTAGATTATCCAGTTCCGCCACTTTCTGGATTATTTGATGGGATTATTAGTCTTGCAGATTTGCAGGCGGTTCAAGATTTAAAGGATAAATTAGAGGCATATAAACTTATTTATGCAAAAATTGATACAATTTCTGGTACAAAAGATGTTGATGATTTTGAAATTGATCTTGATTTAGCAAATTCATTTTATCAGAAATTACAGTCTGCTGTTCCAGATAACGTTGCTTTAGCAATGTCTCCAATGAAACTTGATAGTATAGATTTTAATAGCAATAATGCTAATGATGTTAATATTATTTCTAAAGCTTATGAAAATATTATTAATGCTAATGGTGGTATTGTTCTAAATCAAAATAAAATTACTAATAGTACAAGTTTTAAATTGGCACTTCAATTTGACTCTATGGATGCGATGGCTCCTATAGAGCAGATTAATGCGTGGCAAAATCTATGGATTTTAAATCATCTTGGAGAAACTGGTATGATTGTTGAATACAGTGATATTTCTCCATATTTTATTGATGATAGAGTGGATAAGCTATTGAAACTTGCACAATATAGTGTTCCAGTTAAACTTGAATTGGCATCTTTAACTAATGTGAACCCGGTAAAAGAACGTGGAATGTCTTTTATAGAAAATGCCCTTGGAATTGGAACTATGTCATGGGCAACTCCGCTTGTTTCAAGCAATGTGCAAAGTGCTGGACTATCTGAAAATGGTGATGGTTCTGATGGCAGGCCAGAGTCTGATGCACCATTATCTGATGAAGGCGAAGCGACACGTGACGGAAATAAAAATGATAATTAAATTATGTTTATAAAGGAGGTATCACGATGTCTAAAAAAAATTTTATTATTACACAAGACAAAACCGTGAGCACCTACCTACTTGCTCATGGGTTTTATATGGTGTCAAATATCAATAATACATATACGTTTATTAATAACGATAAAGTAAAACTTAATTTTGAAGAAATTGATATTAAAAAATTAGCCTATACAGATAGGCTCGTTTTCTAATATATGGACGCACGTCCGAAATTCTATAAGGGAAGGAGGACAAATATGACTAAGAAAATTATGACTCTTGATAGTTTATATAGGTTTTTTGTTGAACAAAATAAATCTTTTAATTTTAGTTCTAAAGAATCTGGCGAGCCAATTGTTGTATCCATGCCTGGAAATTTTGAAGAATCAGAAAATGATATGCCAGGTATGTTAAAACTTAAACTTAAAGTCGCACATATTGATACTAACCGCAATGGATCTCATATTTCTAAAGAAAATATGGAGAAAGCTATGCCATCTTTAAAATACAGACCAATTTTGGCATATATTCATACGCTTCCTAATGGAGAGGAAGATTTTTATGCACATAATATAGAGATTGTCGAAGATAAAAATGGCGATGAGAAAATTAATTATTTAGAAAAGCAAGTTGGCTGTTTCACCGCAGAAGAGCCGTATCTTCAGTATGATGAAGAGATGGATAAAACATATGTTAATGCTTATGCGGTTATTCCAGAGGAATACACCAGCGCTGCGGATATTATTCGTAGAAAAAATGGCACTAAAGTTAGTTGTGAACTAGTTATTAATGAGCTTTCTTATAATGCTAAAGAAAGATATCTTGATTTGACTGATTTCTACTTTGGAGCGACGAGTTTGTTAGGATCGGACGAAGAAGGAAATGAAATAGGTGAAGGTATGCTTGGGGCAAGAGCTGATATTACAGATTTTTGTCATAAAGAGCCAGTATTTAATCATCAAGATAAATTGATTGAAACCCTTGAGAAGTTGAATGTAACTTTATCAAGTTTCAATAAATCAAATTCAGAGGAAGGAGGAGACGAAGAGATGGATGGCATTGAAAATGTTGTTGTAAATGAGGATCTTGAAAATCAAGTTGAAGAAGTTAATGTTGATGAAACTGTAATTACAGAGGAAGTTCATTCTGAAGAGGAGTCCACCATTGAAGAAACTTCTGCTTCTGAAGATGGTGATGAAAATCAGGATGAAGCCCAGGCTGAAGAAAAGTTTACCAAAAATTTTGCTGTAGAATTGTCTCATGATGATATACGTTGTGCGCTTTATAATTTAATTGGACAATTTGACGAGCTAGATAATGATTATTATTACATCAGAGATGTGTATGATAACTATTTTTATATAGAGGGCTGGGACAGCAGGAAAATTTATAAGCTTGGTTATTCTGTTGATGGTGAGAATGTCGCACTTGATGGTGATAGACAGGAAGTATTTGAATTGATTGTTACAGAGTCTGAAAAAATTGCCATTGAAAAGATGCGAGAGGATTATGCGCTGTTAGAGTCTAAATATAATGAACTTAAGGTATTCAAAGACAATTATGACGCATCTGTGCTAAAAGCACAAAAGGAAGCTGTTCTTAGCAGCGCGGAATATGCCGAGATTGCAGATTCTGACGAGTTTAAGACGCTAGTTTCTGAGATGGATAAATATTCTGTTGAGGAAATTAAGGTGAAGGCAGATCTTCTATTTGCCGCATCTATGAAGAAAAAGTTTAGCTTTGATGCTAATAAGCCCGAAAAGAAACGCTCTGTTGGTATTAATTTTAACGCAAAACCAGATGCTAAAAAGGAAGCTTATTCTGGACTTTTTAGCGAATAATACTCGACATAATTGGTATTATATGGTATAATATGTCTGGTTTAGACAGTACGAAATGAATGAGGAAGTGATTGTTGAAAATGGATAAGTTCTTTTATATTTATAATCCTGAACAGGCTTTGTATTTTATTCAAAATGGAGCGTTGCTAATTAATATTGGTAAAGGCTCTAAAGGAGATACGTACTACCAATTTCCAAGAGATGATAGACACGAAGCTTTGTTTATGGATTGGAAAAAAAGAAAATATGGTGATAAAGCTATTTGATTTTGAAGTTTGATTGTTGAAAGGAAGTATTGTTATGAAAAGAAAAACACATGAAGAATATGCTGTCGAGGTTGAAAAAGTTAATTCTAATATTGAAGTTATTGGCACATACATTGATGTTAGCACTAAGATATTACATCGATGTAAAGTTGATGGCTACGAATGGTACGTCACGCCTGGCCATATATTGCACAATAGAGGATGTCCAATGTGTGGGAGGAAAAGTAGCTCGGTTACTAGGTCTAAAACACATAATGAATATGTTAAGCAAGTCTTTCAACTCAATTCTGATATTGAAGTTGTAGGAGTATATGTAAATAATAATACAAAAATTTTACATAGATGCAGAGTAGATGGTTATGAGTGGTGTGCAACTCCTGCGAATATTTTGAAGGATAAAGGTTGCCCGGAATGTGCAGTGCGTAATTCCAGAGCGATGACAACAGAAGAATATAAGAGTAGGCTATTTGATTTAAATTCAAATATTGAAATTATAGAAAATTTTTTAGGACTTCAAAAGAAAATTTTACACAGGTGTAAGATTGATAATTATGAATGGATGGCCACACCGATTAGCATGCTAAATAACGCTGTATGCCCGTTATGTTACGAAAAAGAAGTGACAGATTCTTTTAAAAATAAATTATCTAATATAAATCCAAACATAAAAGTGATTGGAAAATATTGCGGCATTAATGCTAAAATATTGTGTTATTGTAAGGTTGACGGTTATATATGGGAGCCGACTCCTGCAAATTTATTGGAAGGTTGTGGGTGTCCAAAATGTGTGGGCCTTAATCACAAAACAACACAAGAATATATTGATGAGGTTAATAGTATTAACAACGATATAGAAGTGCTCGGTGATTATATTAATGCAAGAACACAAATATTACACAGGTGTAAGGTTTGTGGAGCCGAATGGCTTGCCGATCCACATCATATTTTGAGAGGGCATGGGTGCCCAGTTTGTAATGAATCACATGGAGAGAGAATGATTAGACAATATTTAAGTGACAAAAATGTTAATTTTATGTCTCAATATACTTTTGATGGTTGCAGATATAAGAAACTTTTACCATTCGATTTTTATTTAACAGATAAAAATATATGTATAGAGTTTGATGGAATACAACATTTTGAGCCGGTTGATATATTTGGTGGAATAGATGCCTTACAGGAAGTGCAAAGAAATGACAGCATTAAAACGAATTATTGTAGGGATAACAATATTCAGTTGTTGCGTATTCGATATGATGACAATATAATCGAAAGGCTTGATGAGTTTTTAAAATATTTATAACAATACAAAATTAATGATAAAACGTCCATTTTATCAATGGATGTTTTTATTATATTTAAAATAATTTTAATCGAAAATATATGAAAGCGAGGAATTTTTTATGGCACAAGATATGATTAAAGGCTCTCACATCGTTGCTGAGTCAACAAATATTTTGAGTTCAAATTTCGGTGGGGGTCATCTATATTCTATTGCTATCACCGAAGATATGGACAATGGTTTATTGGTTTCTAGAGGGGTATACGCTAATGATGAGTACGAAGATGAAGTTTGGACCATGAAGGCTTATGCTGCAGGCGACGAGCCACTTCTACTTCTAAATCCCCCAGTTGTTCCTTTTACCGCTCTAAAGACTTATGCGGACGAGGATAGGTTCTATAATGCGAAGGGTGACCGTGTACGTGCTTACACTCTACGTATTGGCGACCGTTTCTCTCTATCAGAGGCTGCTTTTGATAAGGCTCCAGAAGAGAAGAAGTATGTAACTTTTGATGCTACAGGCAAGATTTATAAGGTTGTCGATGCTCTTGACGAAACCCAGTTCTGTGCTCAGGTTCTAAAGAAGATCGTCCGCAGCAATCTAATTATGTATAAGCTGCAGGTAATGCATCTATAATTTTAAGGAGGTGAAAGGTAATGGCTAAACTAATGAATTTTGACGCGCATGTTCGCGAAATTTTTGAAAATGATGATGCAAAGTTCGCATCTTTTAACAAGCTAATGCTAGATGTTGCTAATGACAATCTAGAAGATGGCATTACTATTAAGGAAGCTAATGCTAAGATTACCGCTATGTTTAAGAAGATTATTGGCTGTGATGAAAATTCCAGTAAGGCAGAAGTTCGTAAGGCTATTAGAAAGAATCAGCAGGTTCTATTTGATCTAATTGAGGAAGTTGTTCCTAACCTACTACAGAGTGGTTGGCAGGACAATCCTTTCTTTAATGAGTTTGTTGAGACTAGAAATATTGACATTGGTGATCAGAATGTGTTCTATACCGAGGACGAGACAATTCTAACTGTTTCCAAGGTTTCTGGTAACCATTGGGATCTAGATCGTCAGAGACTAGGTAAGGGTACAACCTTCTCTGTCGCTACCTCTTGGTATGGCATTGCTGTTTACAGTGAATATGAGAAGCTGCTAACTGGTCTAGAAGACTTTGCTACTTTTGTAACTAAGCTTTACGAAGCTGTTGATAGATTCGTAAATGAGTCTATTTATGAGGCTTTTGTATCTGCCGCTTCTGAGCTACCAGGTGGTGCTGGCGGCGCTGGCCAGTGGGTTAAGACTGGCGACCTTGGTGATGCAACTAAGGATGCGTTTATTACTCTAATTGAGGATGTTCAGATGGCTACTGGTATGGACGTAGTTATTATGGGCACTAAGGCTGCTCTAAGCAAGCTAGAGGGTATGCAGAAGATTGATTGGGTTTCTGATGAAATGAAGCAGGAGCGTTATACTACCGGTCGCTTAGGGTACTTTGAGGGAACGAGACTTGTGGAAATTAAGCAAGGTTTCAAGCTTAATGATACCACTCATAGACTAGTTAATGATAAGCAGCTATTTATCATGCCTGTTGGTGACAACAAGTTTGTCAAAGTTGTTAACGAGGGTCAGCCCGAAATGCGCCAGGTACAGGATAATGTTACCAATCAGGATATGACATATGATTTCAGATATATGTTCAAGATTGGCGTTGGTGTTCAGATCGGCCTACGTTTTGGTGTCTGGAATATTGCTTAATTGATAATACAAAATGAATATATTGAATAAAAGGAGAAATTAATATGGCAACAAAAAAGGAAATTCATACAGAAGAAATTGTGGAGACAGAAGTTAAGAAGCCTGTTGCTAAGGCTCACTGTAAGTATGACCCAGACGAGCAAATTACTTGTCGCAGCATTACTTACGGAGAGCTGCTTATAGTCGGTCCAAAGTCTAAGCTATTATATTCTTGGTCAAATTATGGTGATACTACTCCAGTTGAGTATCAAGACTTACAGGCACTTAGGTCTATTAGGTCAGCACACCTTCTCAAGCCAAGAATTATTGTTGAAGATGAAGAGTTAATTGCTCAGTGGGGAAAGGATTTTGAAAATATGTATAGTAAAATTGTTGATGTAGATGTTGAAAAAATTCTAGACCTACCTCTTGGCAAGTTTAAGACTGCGCTTAAGAATGCCCCAAATGGCGTTCAACAGGCGGTTAAAAATATTGCTGGTGAGAAAATTTTGGATGGTTCATTGGACAGTTTGGCTAAGATCAAGGCGATTGATGAAATTCTTGGCACAGATCTTAAATTATATCTGTCTTAATTTTAGGAGGTGACCTTACATGGCAACTCCGTATGAAAAAGTGTATGGTAAGTTTTTAAATAAATGTACAGACTTTAATCTTGCAGATTTGGATGATCATACATTTGATGAGATGATGAATAGTTGGTTAAATAGTGCGGTAATTCGTGTACGGAAATGTGAACATGATCTGTCTAAACGAGATGATGATGCCCAGGAATTTGAAGAAGATTTATCTGATTTGGAGGTTGAGCTTCTTGCTTGTGGTATGGTAGATAGCTGGTTGACACCAATTTTAAATTCTACCGAATTAACGTTGCAGTTTATCGGCGGAAAAGAAGAAAAGGTGTATTCACAGGCTAATCATATTGCAGAACTTCGTGCAATGAAAGAACAGAATCTCCTTGAAATGAATCGCTTGCACAATTATCATACTTACACCAACAATTCCTATTTTAATGATTAAGGTGGTGTCTCCAGTGAATATTTATTTAGAGGCACCGCCTAGTCAAATAGCGGCAGAAAAACAATATTTTGTGGCCGCTATATATAAACTTTTACCATATAAAGAAAATTCTTATGAGTATCTTGATAATTACTTTGAATCAGTGCTACAACGGCTATGCGGTTTCAATAAAATTTCTGGGTTTCAGCCAGAAGTAATTACTATTATGAGCCTTCTTGAATATGCACGAGGCGAGGATGATTACAAGAAATATCGTAAGGCAGTGCTTGACGCATGTGGTATGGTAAACTGCATTAAGGAGAGTGATTTCTATGCTTGACAGTTATAAACTTCGTATGGCCACTATGGGTGGTTATGATGGCGAAGTAAGACGTAGGAATGCTCAAAGAATTATGGATGCATCTTGGATGCGAGATGCGGCAACTAAACCCGTTTATGTTAAATGGGTTGATAGCGGCCTGCCTGTAATTGATGATGACGACACTCCAGTTTATGCAAAATATAATGTAAAATCATATTATAATATCACGGGTGACAATATAGCTTATTTACTTCAATTTAGATTGGAAGACCTGAAAAATAGACCTGATATTAAAGTTGGTTCTTATGTATCTATACATAATGAAATGGATGAATCCGAATGGTGGTTAATTGTACATGAAGATGATAGAACTCAGTTTCATCAGTTTTCTATTCTGAAGTGTACATGGACTTATAGATGGGTTTCAAAAGTTGGTGGAAAGCGTAGAATTTTTGAGTGTCTTGGGGCACCGAGAAAACAAAATTCTTACAACAGTGGTGTATGGTTAGATTATACTATGCAAACTGTTGAAAATCAGGAAGTTATGTGGCTTCCTACAAATGACGACACAAAGACAATTGTTTATGACACTAAGTTTTTGAAATCTTCCGTAGATAGATATCCTCCTTTGGCATGGAAAATTACTAAAATCGAAGACACTGCAACTGATGGTATTTCTAAGTTTACAATGGTGCAAGAAATGTATGATCCAGCCAGGGATAATGCAGAACTCATGATTGGTAATTATTATGAATCTGCGGTTGAGCCAGAAATTAAAGAAACTGAAGAACAACCAACTGTATCAGAACTTGAAATTGCCTGTTCTAATTCTCCTACTGTTAAAGCAGGTGGCGGTTATAAGAAATTTACTTTAAAATCTCGCATTGATGGGAAACTTGTTGATTGCACTGAAGATATAGAGTGGAGCGTTGATTTTGTAAACGGCGACTCTAGTAAACTTGAAACTTCTATATCTGGTAACATTTTCAAAGTAAAATGTAAAAATGATTATTCTTTAATTGGTAAAACATTTACAATTACTGCAAAAACTAAATATAATTCTACTTCACTGGTTGTGGAGGTGACGAGTCTATGAAAAGAAATATACAGAATGTTAATGATGATATTATCGAAATGAAACGATTGATAAAACAAACATTAATAGCCGACACGGATATACTTGAGGCACTACACAATCCAGCAATAGATATAGATAGTCCAGATGAGTTCTTGGACACTAATGTTTATGATTTTGTTAGGATACCACAAACTCAAGATACTGTCCGAAATTTTATATGTTTTACGGTCGATGACATTGAAGAACATCGTTATAATGAATGTTTAAAAGTGCAGTATATTCAATTTCACTGTATCTGTCATCTTGATGATATGAAGACGGAATACGGAATTAGCAGACATGATCTTTTAGGGTATCTTGTGAGAGATGATTTTAATTGGACAAATCTTTTTGGTTTACAGTTTAAATTGATTACCAATAAGGAGAGTGCTGTTGATTCTGATTATTATTGCAGGACATTGCAGTTTAAGGCTGAGAAGCCAAATTCGCTGAACAAAGCAAGGATGGATAATTTGTATGATAAGTATGGACGTTGATGAGCTTGGTTTATATTTTGGAGATGATTATATAATTAATGATTATATTAAAATTCATCAACCAAGAATTGGAGAGCTAGTAGATTATGGCGAACAACAGTATTTTTCTACCATATACACATTAACAGCTATTCCGTCCGACATGAAAAGTCAGTTAGATGATATGGGTCTTGACTGGGTAGAAGTTGAGGATTTTGAACTATTCCTTATGTTGTCTCAAACCCTAACACCAGATAGGACAGGCATCCTACTGGGTGATCTCGACCTATCTAAAATGAAACCTTTTAGGAATAATCAGAATGGAGAAATCGTTTTAGCCGACAAGGAAACTGGAGTTATTATCGACAAGATGATATATCTCAGGATTGTAAACTATCTTCGAAAATTGCATAATATTAAACCAAAAATAGAGAAGCCTGCTAATAAAAGAACTAGGCAAATATTAATTGAAGAAGATAGACAAAGAATTTTACACGCCAAAGACAAGCCTTTTAAATCTTATTTGTTGCCTTTAATTTCTGCCGTAAAGGTTAGACAAGGATATACAAAAGATTATGTGCGCAATATGGGTTTCTATGAATTGTTTGATGATTTGAATCGTCTGCAGATTATTGTTAACTCTGATGCACTTTTGAAGGGTATGTACTCTGGTATGATTGACACTAAGAAAATTAATAAATCGGAGCTTAATTGGCTTCGTGACACAAATAGTTAACTTGGATGGAGGAGCCGTGGGATGTGGCTCTTTTATTATATTAAAAAATAATTTATTTTTATGGAGGTAATTGATTATGTTTGACATTAATAATTTTGTTATAGATAGAATTATTAGAGGCGTGGCCCTCTCTCAGAAGGACGATAGTGTACTATTCTCTATTAATCAGATCCAGAACGCTTCTCTAAATTGCGCTTCTGAGAGTACTGATGCCGTTGACGCACTAGGTACTCCTATTGCAACATTCTATCGTGCTAAGAGCGCAGAATTCTCTGCTGAAAACGCTCTATTCGACATGAACCTCATGGCTACGCAGCTTGGTACTGCCAAGAAGATTGCTTCTGCTGGCACTAAGGTAACTGTACCTGCTATGGAGAGTTTCACTGTTGCAGAAGGCGGTAAGTATGTTCTAAAGCACAAGCCAGTTGCTGCTCCTACTGAGATTTATGCAATTAATGGAGATAGCACCTTTGGTGTAAAGTATAAAAAGGAGACTGCTGCTGGTGCAGATGCGTTTGCTTATACTGAGGCTGATAAAACACTATCTCTACCTACTGGTGTAGCTGTTGGCTCTGATATGTTTGTAATGTATGAGTATGAAACCGAAAATGCAGTAGAAGTTATAAACTCTGCGACCAACTTCCCTGTTGGCTGCAAGTTTATTATGGAAGTTCTAGGTTGCGACGTATGTGATCAAACTAACCTTTAAGATGACTAAACATTGTTTGTCTTACTTGGAGCGCAATAATTGGAAACATTATTGTGTATGTTCTTGAATTGCTGGAAGATCCTTATAGTCTTATTGCTACAACATGAAGATGAAAAACGCTTGAGTGTGAATGCTTGAAAAATATAAGAATTGGAAAATCAGCAGCCAATCCCCGAATAGGGGGAGGTTCGACGGTCATCCGCTGCAATGCGGTTAGGAGATAGCTCTCCGAAGTGGGAACCGCCTAAGTTTACTGATGTAAATATGGTGAATGATATGACCTTGACTTGTGTGAGAATACAAGAAAAACTATTTTAATAATATAAATAGTTCTTTATTATTGTAGCGAAATAATAAAGTAAAATAATCGATTTACGCATACGTAATTTTCCCCAACTTTAAGTTAAGCCCAGATTTTGACTGGAACGTTGCCACAGATGGCGCGCATCCATTTTCTGGTAAGGCGCAGCAGGATTTAAATGATAGATCCCTAGTAGCGTAAGCTGCTTGAAATAAACATATTGAATCGCTGGAAACCCCTAAAGCCAATTAAGCTACAGCACAAAGATGAAAAATGCTTAAATGCGAATGCTACGAAAGTATAAAAAATTAATTGGATGGTGTATGGTTAAAACCTAAGCACCGTATATAATGGGCAATCAGCCTCGAAGCCTTGAATAGAGGAACGACCAACGACTAGGCATAAGCCGTAGGGTTAAGTAATCCGAAGTGGTATGCCCCATGTATATGGGTGATGATATAGTCTCGCCTTATATGAAAATATAAGATGCACATAATGGTGCTAACTAAAATTAACGACTTTAGTTGAAGATTAGCGACTGCGACAAGGAAAAGAGATTGTTCTCTATTGTTGTCCCTGGTGATCAGGAATAATATTTTACAATTCCCAGGTATTGACAATACAAAATGAATGTGATATAATGTTATTGTAAGGTAGATTTGAATTAGCTACTCAAATTGATAAAGCAAGGGGCCTCCACCCCTTGCTTCCTTACAGTTATTTAGAAAGTGGAGGAAATATTGTTATGGAGGTAACAAAAGATGAATAAAAAATATGATGATTATAAAATTGGTGATATTATTAAGGGGCTTAAATTAGTATCTGAACCATACAAAGTTGATGGTAAAAAAGATTATATGGGCATGGTTAAATGCATACTTTGCAATAATGAACCTTATGAAATTACTCTTAGCGAAATTAAAAGACATACATATGATGGCTGTAGAGAGTGTGCAAAACGCGGTCGTTTTAAAAAACATGATAATTTTGTACAACAGATGAAGGAAATTAATCCTAGTATTATTATAATTGGCAAGTATGTTTCAAGTAAAGTGAAAATTGAATGCGTATGTGCGGTATGTGGTTATTGTTTTAGTGCACTACCAGGTAATTTATTAAGAGGCCATGGATGTAAAGAATGCAGCCGGAATTTAATATCTTTAAGTCGTAGAAGAGAGCATAATGCTTTTATTAAAACGATAAAAGACATACATCCGAATATTGAAGTTCTTGGAGAATATATTCGAAGTTCTGAAACGATAATGTGTAGATGTCTTGTTGATGGATATGAATGGAATGCATGGCCAGACCATTTGTTACGAGGACATGGGTGTCCAGTGTGTGGGAAAGGTAAACTTTTTGCCGGTTATAATGATATTGCGACAGTGAGACCAGATTTAATAAAATACTTTAAGTCTAAAAAAGAAGC